>OAWO01000010.1_pt1 | contig 248643 bp, 218 predicted proteins | sample 1495421 | NCBI WGS metagenome assembly OAWO01 (sample SAMEA2580162, study PRJEB22360) | human gut metagenome | biome: human gut; feature: human-associated habitat; material: faeces | place: Denmark | collected 2008/2010
CGCTCACGTTCGTGCCGAGGAACGGTATGTAGTCGGCGGGGTCCATCACCATACCTATGTAGGGGTGGATGGGATTGAAGGGGGGAGCTGTCGTCACATGGACGTCAACCCCGACTACCATAGTGATATGACTGTCCGCGAGTAACATGATTCTGTTATTTTTGGTTTCTCAGTGAGTATTCCGCATCGAGTTTGGCTGCCAGTTCCTTTGTGGAAAGCTGCCAGTCCTCGCCATATAAGTCAGACATACGTTTTGAGATTTCGTCTCTTGTGGACGAATCAAGGCTGTATGTTTTGTCAAGATAGGTAGAGGCAATAAATGAGAGATTGATAATCTTTAAGTCTTCGTCAGAAAAAGAGTATCCATACTCAAATGCCTCATTTAAGATCGGTTCGTATGTAAGCCTGTCTTTTTTCAATGCCATAAGTAGCGCATAGTTGTATTCATTTACAACCTCGGTTTTCATATCGACTTCCTTGGCTATCTTGACGGCTGTCATAAATTGTTTGATGGCTTCTGTTATATCTTTATTGTAACTGTGTACAGTTCCTTTGTAATTATAGAGTTGCAACAGGATTTGTGCGCAATCCTGTTCATCATGGTATTTGGGAAGGACCAAAGCTATCCCTTTGTCAAACAAATCATGGCAGAATCCGGCTTCACGATGAAACTTTATCATGAATCCCCCAAACATAAGGTAGGACGAAGCCATAAATGCCGTTCCGCCAATTTCACGGCTTAGCCTTATCAGTTCATGTCCCAGCTTCTTTGCTTCATCCTTGTTTCCTTTCGATGCCGCTTCTCCAAGTTCAAACAGGCATTTCCGATATTTTACGTTCGGATCTTGTGGATTACCTTGGGTCGCAATTTCTTTGTATGCACCGGTCATATTCTGATTGGGGATGTCTATTAGGCATATCCTGCCTTTCATTTCAGACAGCAGGATATCATAGACCTCTCGCTTTTTATAGTCAATCAGAATAAGCGCAACCCCTGAGGGCAGTCGCTCGGCAATGTCCTTTATTACTTCATTCAGAGCTTCCACATCGCCAATGCGGGATATGAAGAGGGTTATGCCGAGTAGATTGTCGTTTCCGACAAATGTCTTGAAACTTGTAACAAGACGAATATACAAGTCTCGTAGTTTATCTGCACTTAGAGAACTGACAGACGTCAACTCTGACTTGAATGAAGAAAAATCCGCCCAATCCCAATCGGGATTTTTCTCTACATCCATGGAAAACGAATCTATCCATGTTTTTATCAAGAACTTATAAAAGTCTGTTTTATCATCATAGTCGGCCTTGAAACCGACGATTATATCCGATGTGCAGCCATGTTCGGAGGCTTCAAGCCGTATGAATCCTTCTACAATTTGATAATCGGTTGGTTCGCAAACGAGACAATAAATCTTTGCATCGGGAAATTTCTCCCGATTTTCAATCCATAAGTCCTGTACGTTGCTGATTCTTATGGCTATCGGATTATGTTCGTTGTTTATCATGGATTAAAATTAAGTAAACCGCCTTTTATATTTGTCATCGCAGAACCATTCACATCAACGGTTGCTCCCGTTGCTTTCAGTGTTGCAGATGCTTTTATGTCGATTGTAGCTGCCTCTTCCTTAATGGACGTATCACTTTTTATTTTTGCCTCGGACTTACCTTCAAAAGTGGATGTCTTACCAAGTACCTCAACCTCTGAATCGGCTTCAATTCTTATCTTTTCGTCAGCAAGTATCTCCAATTCTTTGGAATGGATGGTTATTTTGTCCTTTGCATCAATGGTGATGGTATTGTCACCGTTCAAGATGATTGTGCTTCCGGTCGGATCTGCAATGGTGACACTTCCTTTTTCATCATCAAGCGTTATGGTACAACCGCTGCGGGTGGTCAGGCTTTTTGTTTTGTTTGAACTGCCGCCACCGGTGCCTGACATTCCATGGAATAAGCTGCCAAGTACAAACGGACGGTTCGGGTCATCATATCTGAATGCCACCATGACTTGGTCTCCCTTTTCGGGTATGAATACAAATCCTCTGTTTGTGGCCACTTTGTCGCTTGTACCTGCGTCAGGAGTGAGCACCCGTATCCACGAGGTTTGCATCGGACCGGTCTGCCAGTTCATCTTGACTTGGACGCGGCCTAACTTTTTCGGGTCCTCGTTGCTGACAACCACGGCCTGCTGTGTATGAGCGACAGGCAGAGGTACATCCGGGCATGGAAGGGTGGGAATAGAGGACGGAAGTGCGGTGAAATAGTTCTGGTAACTGTCACCCATACCGGCTACGTGGGTTATTTCTGTAATGATATAGGTACCGATGCTATTTTTTACGTGGATACCTATTCCTGTATGGATAGCGGTATGAACATCTATGATACTGCCCACCGTGAGGATGCGGCAATCGCTTTCCCCGGTGATGAAACTGGATGCGGCGCTATCGCTTTGCTGCCTGCGTTGGAAATAGGCGTCAAGTTCACCCTTATTGGTTATGCGCGGTTCCGCCCGTTGGACAGCGGGAGCGGTAAACAAAGCCAATGACGAGTCAAAGGCCGCTTGTCCCAATGTGTTTTGTCCGGCTGCGGTATCGGGGGATTGGCCGTTATAGGTCTGGTTGTTCACCGAATGGTAAGAACTTCCCTTTATTGGTCGGGCAAGTGTCTGCGAGCAGACATCGAGCACGGATAGTTCCTCGCCGTATGTCAGCTTGGTCGTCGAGCCGGCCTGTGGCTTCCCGAATACAAGGTTCTGTCCGTCGTAGTAGAGCCATTCCTGATATTGGCGGGCAAGTCGTTGTATGAATCTGAAGTTGGTTTCCTCGTACTGGCATTCGTATTCCAGCTTCGATTTCGTTTCCGGATTGACAAGAGCTTGTACTCCTGCCTTGTCTGTAAGTTCCTTAACGATGTCAGACAAGGATTTGTTGCACCATGAGGCACAAGTGTGGTCCGACTCCAGTAGGAATGTTGACGAATATCCCGTCACTTTTATATTTCCGTGTGTTCCACCGGAACGATGAAGTCCCACCATGGTGGCCACGCCGACAAAAATAGTGCCGCCGAAGTCCATGATTACTTTTTTCCCAACCCAGTCTTTTGACGCCTCCGGGATTTCCACACCATAGGCTTCTATGGCTTGGATATCCAGTGTTATCTCAAAGTAGTGATGCTCATTGATGCTCTGTTTGAGCATCAACTGCACAAACGACGGCATGGGTATGCCGGCTATTTCCAATGTGACTTTTTTTTGTTCCAGCATGGCGGCATTATATTTGACGGTTTATATCCAAATTGCCAAAGCCGCCCGGCGGAAGTCCGTCGGACGGCCTGACAAATGTTTTGATTTAGGATTTACCTATGTACGCCGATTTATTTCTTCGGCCAACGGTTGTCAAGAGCTGCGCTGCCGACGATGATTTCTTCAGCGGAGAACGTAATGGTGATTGTCATAGGCACATCGTTGTTCGCGTCCAGAGTTTCCGAGTAGTGAACGATGTATGCGTTCTTGAACTGGATCTCCTTCATCTTGGCATCTTCCTCCGTTTTTTTGTAGATAATCTTTCCTTCTACAGGTTTGAAAGGGCTGTTCAACATCGCTTCGATGACCGAAGTGTCTTCTGTTGATTCGATGGTTGCTTTTACTCTACCACCCAATACGCTTGAAGAGGGCATACCTTTAGGGTCCGTGTTACGACTAAACTCATAGTTTGAATAAAGGACGTCAAATTCCTTGTTGTTAAGTTCCAATGATGCTCTAAATGCCATAATACTTGGATTTAATGGGTTAAACTTAATTATTTTACTTCGGTTTCTCCGTCCTTGCGCCCTAACCGGTATAGATGCAAAAAAGAGAAAACCTCAAAAACGATTTTTTGAAATTTCCTCTCAGCCTCCGGATGACTCAGTTTTATTGTGGGAAAAAGAGAAGAAAATAAAACATCATCTTTGATGTGAGCAAATATAAGTGCTTATATTCATTTTTCCAAATTTTTTAGCGCGTTTTTTTGCTGTTATTTTCATTTTAACACGTTTTAAACTAATGTTCGTGTATAAAGCCACTGTCCTATATGATTAGAAACACGCCCCGTTGATGATGTGTCGCTATTAAATTGATTCCCGGTATTGTACAATAACACTTGTAGAAGAAGTTTCATCAGGAACGGACGAAACCGTCGGAAAGCAAACTGCTGCCGGAATGCAGAAAAACGGTATCCACCGCATGAAAGTGGCAGATACCGTTAGCAGATTGACTATACAGTCTGAATGTTTGCGTATGTCCTAATTCTTACGCCCGTATCGGCAGATGAGCAATGAACTTAATACCAGGAGCGCAAGGGCAATCATCCATGTGTAGATCTTCCGTTCCTTTTCCAAATGTTCGATGTCCGCCGCTTGTTGTTTGGAGCAAGTTGTCAGTATATTAATCTGGGATTGTTGTGCCTTGCAGATATCCATAAGTTCAGAATTAATCCGTTGCTGTGTTTCCAGCGAAGTTTGGATGTTCTTGAAGTTGCGGTTGGTCGTATATGCGTCACGGATATATCCGGGCGTGCTAACCTGTAACGAGGGAACCTGTATGCTGTCCGGAAGGTATGTCAGTTCTGCATTATTGCGCCGTTCCGTTGCGAAGCTGTTGAACAGGAGTATGCCAACAAGTGTGCCGCTGATCAGAAAGGCTATTAATGCTATGATGGCAAACATTGTGTTTGATGATTTTGCGACAGGTTGTTGGTACTCTCGTTCAAGCCATGGATGATGGTTCATCGTGTGAGGCGGAATGGATGTTCCATACTCTACAGTCCGGACTTCGGCATTTTCTTCGGTCTCTTTTTTCTCAAGAGCCTTACGTCTTGATATATCCATAAATTCGCGCTTGGCAATCTGGTATTTATCCGCTTGATAAATTACAAGGTCGTTTTTTACCAGCCAGTCAAGAACGTCCTTGACACTCCGTTCTGATACCTTGAGGTTGCTGATGCTCCAAAATATTTCTGCACAAGATACCCATATTGGCTTCTGGAGGCACTTCTGATATAGGATTTCAAGAATCTCTGCCTGTAGTTGTTCTCTTGTTGGTTCCATTTTATTTACAGTATTAATTGTTTCGGAATAAAATAATATTTCTTGCCAGCGATGAATACAGGTCTGAAAAGGTTGCGTTGATATATGTCTTCCAGTCTCTTCATCTTTGAAATCAGGGTTGTATAGCCACTATTAAAGTCCGTCAGTTCAACCTTTCTTTTCTTTAGTTTCTTCACCTTTGTTGAATTTAAAAGGCTGTCATTGGCCATGACTCCCGTCTTACAATAGAAGATTTGAGCCAAATATGGATTTCTGGGCAATACTTTTCGATAGAAACTTCTGTTTATGCTTTTCTTTTGCCGGTTAAATTGCTTGCGAAGCACTCTTAGCTCCTTTTTCCCTATGTTATCTGAGAACTCCGGGAGCAGTCCCCTGTAGCTTTGCAGCAGTTCCATCACTTCCTTGTCATCGAGTAGATATCCATATTCGTACCCGTCCATTATACTGTCCGCTACGGAGGCCTTTATATAGTAGGTGTCATTCACGCTGTTTCTATCTATATCGTCAAGGCTCATACTGTCAGGATTTTCCGTATGATGGAATATATGCGTCAGTTCGGATGTGGGACGGCTTCTTAGGACACCTATATTTCGCTCATAATCTTTAAGTGAGTGCAACAGTAGGCTGTCCGTCTCGAAAGATTGCCATAATACGGAATCCAAGGCTGTTTCCAAAGCGTTGCTTTCCAGTCTGTTTCTACCTTTAGGGAATAAGATTCCTCCTACCGTAAGGCTGTTGTATGGAGCATCGTACAGGTATAAGTTGGCATCCGTAGCTTCTATGTTCTTGAACAGCTCCGTCTTTACCAGTCTGCTGTCTGCGATATAATTGGATATATGGTCTATGTATTTCGTAGAATGGCTGTCCAGAATGGATTTGGCCTGCAATAGGAAGTCCTGATAAGAAGTGCCTGACGCTCTGTCTATCTGGACAAACAGAAGCCTTGCCGGTTGGGTTGCCAGCCACGAGAGTTGTTGCTCGTGCAAGGATAAAGTTTGCTTTGACCCTAAAATGACAAATACATTGTTGCTGAAACGGCTTTCGTCATCATAACGGGAGATTTGTTTGATAGCCCCGCCAAAACCGTAAAACGATGATTGTTCCTCTTGCTCGTTTTTCCGTTTGGAAGAAATGGATTGTTTGATATAGTCGAGCCAGGCTGAAAAGTCCTTGGTTGGGGCCAAATGTCTGTTTTCTCCGTTGGAGGATATGCAAGTTGCTGAGAAAGTGTAGTCATATCCGGGCTTCATTTTCAGCTTTAGGTTCTGTAGTACATTGATATATGGGGATAGATAAGGCAGGTCGGCATCATTGAACAGTACATGTATGTTCACGTTTTTGTTTTCCGCTTCCATCTTTCGGACATCGGAAACCATGATGTCTCCGCCTTTGATATTGATGATCTTATTCCAGTTCTTGTCCCAGACGGACAGAGGATAGTTCAGCCGGATATTCCCATTCGTCATAGGCCCTGCCGGGTTTCCATCCAGGTTGAACAACATCGTACCCTGAATATTCGCATTATGTAATGCCAACGTATCGGGATACATTAGGTTGACAGCACACAACAAAGAATCACGGTATCGTGAATAATCAATATGATACACCTCATTTTGGCCGACTTCTGCAAGAAGGTCAGCGGGAACCCACCCTAAAAAGCGTTTGGTACTGTCTGATAATGCGGGAACATTGGAAATCAATGCGGATTTGCCGCTCTTGTCTAACTTGTATAGGTAAACAACCTCTCCGCTGACAACTACCGCATCCGTTGTTGTTTTCAAAAACGGCTCTCCATATATTTTCAGGGTATCTCCATTGAAGAATTGATGGATATCGAACAGCTTGTTAATGCTGTTTATGCCTATACGATACCTTATCGGCTGGTTGTTGCGGGGATTGATGCGGGCATGGTCGTACATCAGTACATTTTCCGATGGTATCCATCCGGCATAATTGACTTTACGGGGTTCCTTAAAGTGTCTCTTGCTGTTATACAGGAAACCTATTATCGACTTGGGCTTGCCTGTAATGTCTGGGTCAGCCTGAACGAGCTTGTAGGTTCCGTTCTTTTCACCTACTATGTAATAGGGTGTGCCAATCCCGTGTGAAGACCGCTTACGCTGGAAATACGGGTCTTCATAACTTTGATTTCCGGTCCTGTCCGAATAGACAATTCTGTTTGTCTTGCTTTTCTTTGTTTTGACAGGAGCTTCTGTTAATTCCGGATAATTGAATACATCCCTATCCATTATTTGTATTCTGTCGCGGATGGACACTTGGGCAGATACGTTGCACGCAAGAGTAATCATCACGGCCACAGAAAACAGATTTCGTATGAGATTCAGTTGTTTCATTTTTCAATATAACTTTGTGTCACATGGATGGACTTGACGCAATTCAAATCGTCAATTTTTACATCATCAATACTCACACGCTTTTTCCTGTTGCTTTCAAGAAAATGCAGTCCTTGGCAATAGCCGTTGAAGTCATTATATTTTTCATCATTGATGACGACCACTACCTGGTCTGCATCAATGCAAAAATATTTGTTAAGGATATAATTCGTATGTTCGTAATAGACCGACTTTTGTGAGACTTTGGCGTCAGCTATGGCTTGCAAGTGTTTTTTTATATCATTCTGTACCAGTACCAACGAATCCACCGTGACCAGTTCCTCTGCTTTTTCAAAGCGTGGGAGAATGGTTATACGGTGCTTCACCGGATATTTCGTCGTATTGGTTTGTAATGAGATGGTGTATTCTCCCGGAATATCATACGAATACACGACTTGCTGCTCGTATGCGTCCACAGTACCGCTTTCTCCAAATTCCCATAGCCATGTGTCCATACCATAGCCTTCTGCCGAAAAGACCAGCTCTTCGCCTTGATACCCCTCTGACACTCCATTTATACGGGGTATGGAATCAATGGCCTCATGCTCCAGCCCTGAGATAACTTTGATATACTTGTTTACGGAGTGTTTTCCGTCTATTTTCAAAGTAATAAGATATTTGCCGGCCTTACGGTAAGTGTATGACACATCCGTATTTCTCATCAGTGTATCACCGTTTCCCATTTCCCATATGAGCCGTTTGCCTTTAATCGCTGCCGTATCGTTGACTAATAGCTCCAACCGCTCATTGACCTCATAATGAAAATTATCATTGGTGTCATACACATAAAAGTCAATATTGGCAAGGTGCGACTTCGAAGGCAGGAACAAAAACAAAAGGATACCTGCCATGGCAACCAGTCCCAATATGATGATTGTTATAGTTTTCTTATTATCCATCGCGAATGTTTTATAAATTGGCTTTACATTCTTCCAAATCCCGTTCAATCAGTGCATTGTTATGTACCAGACTGTTCAATTCCTCTTTTATGTCGAATTGACATTTAAGCATTCTGGAGGACAACACGCCGAAAAGGAATTTCGTATTCATATTGTTTTCCTTGTATATATGCTGCAATTGGTAAATCCCATCCTTCACCTCGTCCATCTTTTGTACTTGATGAATGTTGAAGTCCAGAGAGTCAATCTCATTCCAGATGTTCTGCGCCTGCCGCATATGTGTATGCTGGATTTCAAAAATACGTTCGGAATGGTTGATTTCGTTTATCAACTCCGAACTATCCTCTGTCGGTACGTTGAGTATATACCGGCAAAGTATGATATAAATTGCGGCTACTGAGAAAATCAGCAGCAGGAGGAAACGGATGTTTCCCCATAGCATTTCGTCTTTTGTCATGGCTTCGTCAGTTTATTCTTGGTTAATTCCTGATATTTGATTCTACACTTTTCAAGTTGCTCCATGTTGCTTTCACGCTTTTTGCTTTCGCGGTCAAGGTCATCCATTGATGATTGGATGACACGGATCTGTTCAAGCATGGCTTTATACACTTCGTACTTGCTTTTATCGGCCTGCATCGCAATGTCATTTTCCATCAATAACCGTTTTTTGGTTATCAGTTTTTGCATATGCTTGTGTTCAGTCGAATTTCGTCGCTTGGTCTTCAGATTGTTCAAGTCTCGGAACAATTCTTCTATCTGGAAGTTAAGTTCTGCCTGTTTCTTGAACACATTGTCATATTCGGCCTTCTTGCTTTCAAGAAGGGATATTCCCTTTTGTGCAGTCACAATCGTTACGACACCTCCGGTTGTGGTAACAATCAGTGCGATAGCGAATACCAAAGTAAATCGGAGTTTCGCTTTCAAACGAGCTTTTTTGTTTTCTGCTTCCATACTTGCTATGATTTAATCGCTCAACCTATAAACGACCATGACCGTTTCTTTTGAGCTTCTATTGTTTCGTGACTTTCGTCTCCTACTATAATATTCTCACGAACCATTCCGATGTATTCCAGTTCACTCATTTTGTGGAACATATTGCTGAGCAGTGTCACAAATGCCCCTGCCGTCTGCAATGACTGGTTTATATTGGTATGGTCATACATAAGCTTGGTTAGGCTCTCTATCTTCGTGATAAATTCAGAGGGTGTGACATTGGTCCACTCATAGAAATATTGGAGCAATTGTTCTCTTTCCGTTTCGGAAAGACTTTGAAGAGCGGAGTTCAGACCGTTTGCAAGCTCATTCACGGCCTGCACAAGATATATCGGCGGTTGCTCTAAGGCAATTTGCTCGATAAAGAAGATTCTTGAGTTGTAAAAGGCAGAGAAAGCTTTACACAACTCAAATGTGTTGTTGGCAAGCGTATCTCTACGCTTATCGGCAACATTCCTGCTGTAAATGAGTTTTACGTCTTCTTTTATAGACTGTAGGGTACGTGCCAATTGGGAAATAAATGTTTTAATCCCATCGTGGCAAGCGGAATGTTGTACCGGCGGAATATATTGATGGTTGATTTTATAGGTATTCCCTTGTCTGCATACCTCTGCTACCAGCAAAAAATTCTGGCTGTAGAAAGATTTGTTGACTTGGTTCTTGGGGACGATATGGAGTTTTATGCTCGGCAACACATACGGGTGATGTAAGGGCACCTCTTCTGGGTCCGGTTCACCGACAGGTATCAAGTGATACGGATCTACGGATATTAGTACCATATACTCACTGTCTTCGGCTTGCAGGCCGGATTCTGAAATGGTTGCACTGGGTTTCTCATCCCCGTATAAACCATCGTAATAAACGATGGGCAGACCGCCTTTGGTGATTGCGTTGCAGCTTTTCAGACGGACACAGAGAGTGGACATGGTATCACCTGAAATCTCAATTTCAAGATTGTCACCTATCCCTTCAAGAACCTCTCCAAGTCCATAGTTATAACTGGTCAGGCTCCTTCCTGCTTCGCGGTTGAGAGCTTCCGTTTGGCTATACTGGTTTGCAAAGAAATGCTGGCTGGTCAGCTTCAGTCCATTGACCCAGTTTACAGGCAAATATGTTAGTGTTTTCATATATTATGATGTTTTTGTTTCTACTTGTACTCGCCGGATATATATCGTTTGGTTATTCTTAATCTTATTGCCCTCACTGGTCAGAGTGGGGTCAAGTATTCTTATGAACAACGGGAAGTTAAACCATTTTGAGGTATAGAACATCCATCCGATTTGCATATCTTCCTTCTCTGTTTCAATCTTGTTTTGAGGGAAACGCCTGTTTTGGTCTTCGATAACCCAATTGAACCAGTTTCCGAGAGATATTTCATTGGGCAGTCGAACAACCAGCGAAGCGTATGTCGGGTCTTTTATATTCCGTTTAATCTTGACTTTGACCGTTCGGAAACCGAAGTTGTCTATATTGTCCCAATATTTCCGGTCAAAGGTCCCATAGCTCAATTCCCATGGGGTGTATATCGGATGCGGGATGTCCAGGAACAGGGTTCTGCTGTACATTATCAGATACGGGATTGCGAACCACAGGATATTTGTTGTGTTCCATAGCGAATAAGGCAGCTTGCTTATCAGTTCAAACAGCAGATAGTAGCACCATCCGCCCAAAGCGCATATCGTGATTAGAGTAAGAATGACCGCTGTTCGGGAACTGCCAATACCGATTGCTCCGAACAAATCGGAGGTTGACAGTTTGCAGAACAATGCCCCAAGGAGGATATAGGACAGTATCGTGAATGTCAAGCCTCCCCAGACGTATTCGTTTTTTAGGAAACCGAACAGGCTGGGTAAAGCGACGGCAATGGAAGCCAGAAGAATGAATATGATTAATTTCTTCAGGCTAAGTTTGCTCTTGATCGTTTTTATTCCGGTCAAGACAAATATCATTACGGCTACAAATAATGGAGCCAATAAATAACGTGCAAAGAAATATAGCAATATCTTCATATTATTAGATTTTTCATAAGTTCATATTATATCCTAATCGGTTTTCTCCGAGTATAAAATCCGTTTCTCCACGTACCAGATAATCAACTTCGATATTTCTTGTTGAAAGGATGAAAAATTCAAGTATCCGGCGGACATTGGATAGATGCGTTTTTACCTCCTCATAGTCATCTGTCGGAGTATCAAGGATGATTGTCGCCGTCAAATCATCGGTTTCACTTATCATTAGACCATTAAGGCCTAATGTCTGTCCGATACATCCGGAACCGACGGAAAGGTAAACCGTTTCATCAATCTCATGGACTTTCAGTCGCAGTTTCACCTTCAATCCCAAAACGATAAGGAACAGTTGCTCGATAGCAGGCAGGTTCTCTTTATACCGTTCAGCATTGCAGAGGAATAGGAACAGCTTATATTTCTGATGGGAAGTAATGGATAGTTCGACATTTTCCATTACTTCAATCATCTTGATGAAGTTTTTCTTGGAGTCCGGGTCTGAAAAGAAATTCAGATGGCGGTTATTGATACGGACCTTTTCTTTGAAAAATTCAGTATCAAAGGGTGCAAAGAATTGAATCAACTCTTTATCCTGTTTTTCATTGGCTCGGATGGCTTCAACTATCTCCTTGTTGCTCATGCCCGGTGTGCTAAGCACCAAGGGATGAAATAGTAATTCCGGCAATTGATGGTAGATGCTGTTTCTTGCCAGATTCAGCAATATATATTCTTTGTCGGCATTTGTCGTCGCGATATGCTGTTCCGAAACGCTTAATACATCTCTGGATTTCACACGACTGTTCATACCATGGCAATTAACCATAGTATGGTCCAACAGCCGCCGGTCAAGAATAAATTGAAGTTCATCATAAAAGATTTCTGCGACGAAATTTATTGCCTGACTTCGTTGGATACTTTCCAAGGGTTTCTTTTGCGCTAACATTGTTCCCATATCAGTTCACCGTTTCGATAGTTTATGACGATGTTGTCACCCGGCCTGATTTGCTCAGAGACAATCAGACGAGATACGGACTTCTTGATATAAGTTCTTATGACTCCAGCTATCGGACGTGCGCCGTATTTGGGAGAATACCCTTTGTTTGCCAGATGTTGCAATGCTTCATCCGACAAATTCAACTGGATGTTTTTCTGTTTCATCAGTTGTTCTTGCAATCTTCCAAAATGGAGGTTGAATATCTGTTTGGCGACATTTTCATCTATTGGCGCAAACGGAACCACCTCGGTGAGACGCCCCAAAAATTCAGGTCGGAAATATTGTGCCATAACCTCGATGAGCTTTCCGGAATCAGGAGTATGTCCGGATTGTATTTGTTCCACAATCCACTGGCTTCCGATATTGGAGGTGAAAATGATTATGGAATTTGAGAAATCTCCTTCCCGGCCCAGTTTATCATGTATTTTGCCTTCATCCATCATTTGCAGGAAAACATCATAAACGCTGCTATGGGCTTTCTCAATCTCATCGAACAACACTACCGAATAAGGTTTCTGCCTGATTTGAGTGACCAGCAGACCGCCCTCCTCATACCCTACATATCCCGGAGGTGCACCATACAGCAATGCAGCCGAATGTTCTTCCTTGAACTCGGACATGTCAAATCTGATCATGGCTGATTCGTCATCAAACAGTAACTCGGCCAGTGATTTTGTGAGTTCTGTTTTTCCCGTTCCGGTAGGACCAAGGAAGAAGAATGAACCTATAGGTTTCTTGGGGTCACTCAGTCCGCTGCGTGATTCTATAATGGCATCTGATAAAGTTGTAATAGCCTGGTTCTGTCCTTTGACCCGTTCTTGCAATTTGCTCTCGATGCTCAAAAGTCGGTCCTTCTCGCGGGCTTGTATTTTTCCGATAGGTATATTGGTGCACTCCGCTACAATCGCTTCTATTTCCGAAGAGCGTATCTCTTCAATGGACTGGTCGGATAGCATCTTTAGCTCTTTGATGATGCCCGACAAACGTCCTGCTTTTATCGTAATGTCATCTTCTTTGTCCCACACATAGTTGTCAGACAGTTTGGTGGTCAATACGACACTGATTTTGCTGAATACAGAGCGGTACAGCAAGTAAAGCGGTCCTTCAGATATTTTTTCGTCGAGACTCCTTATTTTCTCAAAATCCGTTTCCAAATCAGATATACTGGCTCGTGCGTTCTTATTGCATAGCCGGACGGCAGCGGCGGTTCGGTCAAGCAGGTCGATGGCGGCAGATGGCAGGCTTCGCTCCTTAAAATATCGTTTGGAGAGTGCGATTGAGTCTTTAATACACGCATCTGAGATTCTTAGCTCGTAATAGTTTTCAATCCTTTTTTTATGTAATTGTATGGCACTTTCCAGTGTAGTCGTATCCAGTTCTCCAATCTTTATGATATCAAGACGCCCTTCTATCGGATGCTTTTCGATGTTCTTCCGGTAAGAGTCGTTCGTGAGTGTGAGAACAAGATTCGCGGCTCCCTCGCTGATTTGCGCACTTAATATGTTGACGAGCATGGATGCCTTGCCTGATGCGCTGTTCTCCAAAAGGACCTGTAAATCATCAATCACCAGTACAGCTTGTTCCAATTGGTTGAGCTTGTGCATCAGATTGACAACTTTTTGTGCTATCTCCGTTTCAGACGAGGTTGATGCGAGCAATTTTGCCGTATTGAGTCCGACAATAGATATTTGCTTTAACATCTCGTCTTCATTCTCACAAATATCTTTGACAAAGGCGTTGATGATGGAACTCTTTCCGATACCGGATTCACCGACAATCAGTATTCCCTTGTTCTCTGAGCGTTCGAGGCATTCTAAAATAGTACGGACCTCTTTTTCCCTACCTACGACGAAGCCACCGGCATTGATGGTTTCTTGGTTTTTCAGGTTGTCGGCATAAGGAACGCTTGCTGTTATCTGCATTTCCTCTCCCTGGTAAGAATACAACGGGGTAAGGGCATTGTAGTGGGACAATATGTCATTTTCCGAAATATCCAGCATCTCTATCTGCTGATGCGAATATACGACACCTTCACGTAATATAGCGGTAAACACACAGATGGAGTCTATGGAATCCGCTCCTAATTTAATTTTAGACCGTTCGGACTCATCCAAGACTTTCGACAGTTCTTCGTCAGGTTCTACTTCTTCTGTGGAAGTGCCACTGGACCTATACATTTCGCGGTGGGTGTCAAACCATTCCATTATGTAGCCGACATCCTTCTGCATCGAGGATAAAATTTCTTTTAGGCCCGTGTTTTCTGCAAACATGGCCATGACAAGATGTGACACGCCGAACGTGTTATGCTTGTCTTGAAGTGCCATTCCTCTTGCTATCTTAAGGGCAGACACCAAACTTGGACTATAATTGCTATCATTCATACGAATTTGATTTTATAGTTTGAATTACATACAGAGCGTTCAGTCAAATCTTTTTCAAAATAATGAGCCAATTCTTCCAGATTGGGAATTTCATCTTTATCAAATTGTCCAAGTTTTATCTTGACCTCTGTCACTCTGATTAATCCTTTTTTGCTGTCAGGAGATATAGCCACGCCATTACCGACTTCGACTGATTCAACATATTTTCCCAGCTTGTGCAACAGGTAGCTTTTGATGTCTTCTTTAGATATAATCCGTTCCCGGGCCAACAGACCGTACCTTAAACTATTTATAAGTTCCTGTTCGCCATCATGCGTTGTTCCTCCTTGCATACAAGTGCGCAACATGATGCCCGAAGCGTCATATTTTTCTATGTTGAATTGTTGTATCAGTGTGCGTTCGTTGAAACCGTTCGCCAGAGATCCGGAAGTTACCCAATATTTTATCTCCGCATTGGTTGCATCTTTTTGGGGGACACTTAAAACAAAGGCCTTTATTTTGTTATCTCCTTTTAGTGTGGCCTCCAATCCTTTCTCTATATCATTTATCTTGTTGAACAGCTCTTTGAGCTGCGTCGAAAGTGCATCCGGATTCATTGAAGCGAAAGCACTCCCGTCTTCTTTCATTAATTGTAATACTTTTGAAATTAATGAGCGGGCACTGTCCGAATCAAATCGTTCAAGGTCGCCAAAATACAAGCTGAATATACCTGTTGGATTTTCTTCATATTGGTTCAGCCGGTTTACATATTCCCGGCCTTTGTTATCTTGGAACGAGCGTATGTTCAAGAATTGTGTACGGCTCGGACATTTCAGGGGGATAATCCGTCCGGTGGAACGGAAATTATGCTGTTTGTAAACGATTTGTCTGTTTACAACCGGAAATGTGTTCAAATATACCTCCAGATTTTCAAGACTTTCTTTCGTGAATATTTCCGGAAAGGCTATCTTGACCCAAAAGAGACTCTCAGAGTCATCAGGGACCTCACAGTCGGACGCATAACCGGGAAACATTTCTCGGTAGGTATGTTTCTCTTTGGAAGCGTCTCTTATACTCACATTAAAATATAGGTCACTATAAAAATTGCGGATTTCATCAAAGTAGTGTGCATTACTATATGGATCTTCAACATGAAGGCCTGTTTTTGCATTCAGCAGGTTTCCAGTGCAGTCATAGAAAAAAGCCATATTCATAAACGGAAGCAGCCCCATGTCGGAAGGCTTGATGCAAAACATTACAGAGTCCATTTTTTGCAGGACTTCTTTAGACACATCCATCCCGACCCAGACGCAATAATCCGCTATCCGGTTTTTAGGGTCAAGGAAGCGTGTTGGAGTGCTAAAGCTATCGGTTGAATGCCTTATGCTATCGTTATATGCGATTGCTCTGACTTTTGCGTCAACCAGTTTATAGGAAAACAAAGGGGTTATAAAGACTTGAATATCCCCTTTGCCAAATATGTTCTTCTCTGCATAAAAATGATCTTCGGCATCAAGCTCGCAACATTCCCCATGATTAGGGGTAATAGTCATAAGCGCATGGGCCGGCTTTGGCAGCGACCATTTGTTTCCTATGAGTATTCTGGACAGACGGTGAAGTATCCGTGAGTCGGACTGCTCTATTTCTTGATGCAGTTTGTTGGACTCATGGGCAAAAACTTCAAGCAGCAAATCTATCACGGGGTCCATATCGCGTATATCGGATACACCCCAGAACTCCATAGCCTGCTTTAATATTCGTTCCTTTATTGCAATTTGTTTCTTGTCTGCCATAGTTCGATTATTGTGATAAAGGGCTTATATATAATGAGGTATTAAAACTGAATTTCTCGTTGGTTCTATCCATTGTTCCGGTCACGGTTATTTGTGCCTTTCTTCGGATATGAGATACCTTATCTATATTTTCTTCTTCTATTTCCAAAAGGGTGACATTCACATCTACATTCCGTAGCCTCTTTTCATATTTCTCTATCGTTTTTATTAAGGAGTTCTTTACTCCTTCCTCCCAATCGCTGATTTTCACAAGTTGGTTGAACTCAAGGTCCCATATCATGGAACCAAAGTCTTCTCGCCCGATAACTTCCCCATGATGAGAAAGAATCAGTAGCATGATGTGTTGGGCTATCGATTCCTGATAGGAACACCTTTGCAATTTCTTGGCGACAGCCGATTGCAATTGTAATGGCATTTTCAGGTAAGTCATACTATTCTTCTCTTTATTCTATTTCGCAAATATACTATTTTCCTCATTAGATGCCAATAAAATACCCCTAAAAATTTGACGGTTTCAGAAATAATTCATATATTGCGCACGGTCATAAAACCAAGAGAGAGCTATAAAAAAGTATGATATTAAAAAGTAAATGCTATGGCAATCTACAATTATGGAATTGGAGGCAACGAAGTAAAAGTCGATGCGAACGAATCCATCGCGGAAATCCCCTCCAACCGAACTTTGATAGTTCAAAAACTGACAGATGAAGCTCCTGCGGCTCCGGAAAGTGTGTATGGTTTGGAAACCATTGAAGATGTGTTCCAACGTTTTGAACCGACAGTTGACTTACGCCACGTGGATGCGGAAGGTAATGAAATCAAGGAAATCATGACATTCACCGGACTCGGAGACTTCGGGGCCAAGAAGATTAAAGAGAAAAGTGATTTCTTGAGTAAACTTGACATTGAGAAAGAGCAGGGTGTCCGAATAACTCGCCAGCTTACTTCCAACCGCGCTTTACAGAAAGCACTTGAAATCCCGGAAGTCAAAAATGCCATTATGGACGTGATTGAATCATCAATCGAGGAAATTCTGGCAAATCAAAAGAAAGTAGAACTTTAATCTTTTACTAAGATGAAGCAGGAAACTCAACAACAGACAGCCAGTACGACAACCTCACAGAAAGTCGTATCACAACAGGCGCAAAAGTCATCTGCATCGGCAATAGACAAGCTCAAAGAATTTGGTGGCTTCGCTTTTCTTGAAAATATCATAGATGGATATTCCAATCTTAATCCGGCACGAAAGGCCCGTCGCAACATCTTCCTCACGGATGAACAGTGGGAAAATGAACGTAAGGCCTTGGTGAATCGCTTAAGCGTATGGCTCAAACTCCTGCGTGAGAATGACACTGCCGAACAAATGCGGGACAAGGCCAAGGAAACCGCAGAAAATGCCGAGAATCTTCTTAATCATAACTTGAAGAATGCTCTTGCCAGAACACGGGAACTCGAAAGCGCATACCGTACTATCGCGTTCTTTTACAAGAACACGGAAAGTGATAAGGTGAAGAATGTCACCATTGTCAATGCGACTATGGAGCAGCTTCAGGATTTGGACAATACCATTTTTGCTGACCACATCAGCAATGAACTCAAACAGAATTTTGACCGTCTTGACCTGCGTCGCAACTACTCGTTGCTTGTCGTTCCCGGATATATAGGCTCAAATGCCATTTTGGACAAGTGGTCCAAGATTGCATACGAGAACAAGGCTTTTCTTGTTACAGACTTCCAAGACCTTGAAACTCCGGATGATGTAGTAGATATATTCTTCAATGCCAATCATACGGGTGGAGATGTATTCAAATCGAATACTATAATGACCTGTAACTGGTTACTTGGTCGTCAAAGAGAGGAAAGCGTTGGAGAAGAAGAAAACCTTTATATCCCGCCATCTTCTTCACTTGCCGGAAAAATATACAATACCTTAATGTCTCAGGTAGTAGCCGGTAAGAAATTTGGTGGACTTAATGAAGTAGAAAGTGTACGCTTCGACCTTCGCAAGAGTGAGATTTCAGAGCTTGAACGTATGGGTCTTGTGCCGATGGTGAACGAGTACAGTAAGGTTATGGCTTTCTCTGCCAAGACATTATTTAATGGAGATAATCTTGGCTTGCAGACCTACTCCGTAGTTCGTGTATTCGACTATATAACGAAGGTACTGATTGACTTCCTGAACCGTCGGGCATTTGAAAATTGGACTACTCGCACGGAAGCAGATCTACGTGGTCAGGTTGTGAAATTCCTCGATAGTGTAATGGGCCCGAACAAGCTCATCGAACGCTTCAAGGTTATGAAGATTGAACAAGACCCGAATCAGAAAGACCGTGTGCTTCTTGATATCCACATCACACCGTATTTCCCGGCAAAGAGCTTCGTGATACAGCTTGCCGGTCATAAAGGCGATAATCCGGAAGATGCTATTTGGGAAAGCGAATATCATCAAGAATAGTATTGAATAATTTTAAATTTACAGATGGGCATAGTTATGCCCATCTGTAAATCATTTATCAGGGTCATGTTTTGCTGAAATTATATGTCTTATTATTGAAATCTTTACTTATATGAAACTCCGAGATGTGGATATTATTATTTCTGGTACAAAAACTGGGGATACCTATTATGCAAAATCTTATCCATGCAGTGATATGGATAAGAATAGCAAAATAGAGCTCTATGGAGTCCCTGTATATTATGTCTATATCAAAGGTACTGATGATAAAGGTCAAAGTGTAAAATATACATGGAAAGCATTACGCTTCATGCCGTATTATAACCCACCAAATTTTAGTTCTTATAAAACAATTGGATGGGTTAATAGTGGCTTGCATAAGCTCAATAGGCAGCCTGCGCCAGAATATAAAAAAGCCTATGAGGTACATAATACATATTCTCAACATAATGGTGCAATAGTTCTAAAAGGAACTTTTTACATTCACGCTGGTCCTGAAGATCTTACTCATATTGGATGGGGAGCAGCAGGGTGCGTTGAAATAATAGGAAGTTTTAGTGAGTTTAAAGATCAAGTAAAAGAATTATCGGGGTCAACTCAAGTTGATGCGGATAGTGCAATTTCTGAATTAGTTTTTTATAAAAAACTTTATATAGAAATTGAATATGCTACTCCACCCAATATTAAAGCAAATTTTTATAAAGAAGTTAGTATAAAAAGGAGATAAGATTTATGTGTAACATAAAATATATACTATGTACTATATTTTGTATGTGTGCATATTTTCATGCTGCTGCAATCTGTAGCGATAGTATATCTGATAAGTTTTCATATAAGGTACTTGAAAATTTCAATTATTGTTGGGATAATAATAATATTGTCTATGAGGATACTAATTCCAAAGATACTGCTTTATTTGTCTCGTCTCATAAATACATAATCTCTCCTATTTTAAACGCTTTTTGTAATAATGTGAACGAACAGACAGAGTTGGCTAAGATCGGATATTGTTGTAAGCATTATCTCATTAAAGTCCAAAATAAATCAAAGAAAAATATACAATATTACTCTATAGAAATCAATATTCTATCTAATATAAAGAGCCATGCCCCCATAACCTCAAAAATAAAAGAATTAAAAAAACAGGACTATGAGATTATTGATATTATATCAGAGGCTCCTGTTATGTGTCTTGTTTTTGTGGAAGCTGATTATTTAGTAGCCGTAACTTATAATATGTTCTATGATTTTGATGATGTATTATCCTTTTCGAAATTCTTTGTAAAAGAACACTTCTCAACAAAATAATTAAATGTCATTACACAGTGAATATAAAACGTAATACATCCTCTTTCAAAGAAAAAAATAGAGTTTCATTTTTCGATAATATATTTTATTGGATTTGGACAACTGTACCGTCAAAGGGGTTTCCTGACCGTTCTTTTGTAGTTGTTACGGTATGTCAATTTTCTTATGTGTTGCTTTTTGTTTTTATTTTGTTGACTCTATTTGATGACCAAGTTCAACTTTGCATATATGACAAACCAGAACCTATAGCTATTCCCATGCTTATATTGTTGATAATATTATCTTTTATCAATTTAAAAATATATGATGAGAAAAAATATCAAAAATTGGAACATGGCTTTAGACTGATGTCTGTTCCACAAAGAAAAAAATATAAAAATATTTTTTTTCTTTTCTTGTTGACTACCATATTAGTTATATTAGTTGATATAATGCTTCTTTATTCTTATAATTCTCATATGAATAATCTAACATGAAGTTTTCTTTTATATGAAATCATTAGAGTCTCATTTAAATTGACTTCTCTTATCGCAACCGGAAACTATCAGGGATTTGATGTAGATGTGCAGCAAGTCTTCTTCCTGTAGTAAGTGTTCTTTTTTCAAATTGGAGATTTTTCCCATAATATAGCAATAAATAAGCAAATTAATACGTCTATTATTGAAATGCAAATTTATTGGCAACGTAGTTTTCATATTCTGTCTATTGTTTGTAAAGCATAAAAATGTATATTTGCAACAGTCCCAATTGCTCTATATCAAAACAAATTAAAAGAGAATGGAATAGCTGTATAAATACTTACAGCCCCTTGGGATATTATCGTCAATTCAGAAAAGAAGAAGTTTATCGAAAGCTAAAATAAAAATATTTCCTTTTACTGATTTTTGCAGATTTATTTTTATAACATACTATATAATAGTGAAACAGAAAGAAAAGAAAGCTCGAAATAGGAGGACAAATGAACAAATAGACAAGGAGGTAATATCCGAACTTGAAAAGCTTGTAGCTGAATATGGTTTTGGTAATGTCAATTTGAGTGCATTGATGAAAGCTGCAAACATAGAAGCTAATGTGTTTTATAGAAGATACGGCTCAATGGAAAACCTTTACGACAGGCTTGCCAAGCAGTATGATTTCTGGATCAATGATACTATTGACGTTTCCAGCCTGAACATATTGGGACCTAAAAAGTTTTTTGCGGAAACATTCAAGACCCTTTATAGGAACTTGTCTGATAACACTGTAATGCAAAAGTTGTTACTTTATGAAATGTCGGTTATTAATGAAACGACAAAGAGAACAGCAGAAACACGGGATATTATGAATCTAAATTTGATTGCGTTTTATGACAATCTGTTTAAACCGGCGAAAATCAATATTAAAGCTATTATGGCGAATCTGATTGGAGGAATTTATTATCTGATACTTCATAGGAGGTGTGCGAAAACCTGTACAATAGATTTTAGTACTCAAGAAGGGGAAAAGGTCTTTTTCGAATGGATAGATTTTCTAACAGATGCCATTTTTGACAAACTGGAAGCGTATGAAAGGAATAGAAAAGCAGCTCAAGAAATGTTATCTGACGGCATAAGTGAGTTTAAAATATGTAAATACATGGGCATCAATAAAAATGACTTAAAAATGTTACTTTCAAAATAGCTATAGAAATTCATGAGAGTTTTCAAAAGAGTCTAAAAAGTACATATAAGTGATTATGGACTTATAGTTTAATCAGATCATTGGAGCAAGGGATATTTGACGTTAGCTGTTGTAGGTTCTTTTATAATTTTTTTCTATATATCCCTTTGTATAAGGACCGACAGCCTGCTACAAGAAAAATCTGACACGCTTTGTGTAGCGTGTTACATAAAGTGCGTCAAGTTGTTTTTTCAAAGGACAAACACGAACAGACTTGAAATTGTAGATAATGATATAAGTATATCACTATTCACAGTTTCAAGGTAGTCTTTGTATCTTAGTCCGGCTGTCCGTTCTCCTTTTTTATTATTCCCTGCTTTAGCGTTTTCCATTCCTTTTTTATATACTTCTATTTATCGCTTTTCTGCTGCCGTGCAACCTGCCGTGGATTGAATTTTTCCGCAAAGGTAATCGCCAGTCCCAGTCGTGTCAATGCCGGCATTCTGCCGCGAGTGAAGTGCAAAAATCTTCCTCTCCGCTGGTGAGCGTATTTTTCCTCTTCAGCCTTGCCAGATTGTTCCTGCCACCTTTGGATGCAGAAAAAATCATCCCGGAGGTCGCAAACAGGCCGAATAGAGGGAAAATAAAAAATATTATAAACTAAGGTAACGGTAGGACTAACCACCTGCTACAAAAAGAATTTATTATGTTATACGTTCACACAATTGGTCGCATTGGCAAGGATTGCCAGGTTATTACTGGAACACACGGTTCATTCATCGCATTTGATATGGCGGTAGATGACTATTCACATGGAAACAGCGTCACTACTTGGGTAAGGGTACGGAGTAAGAAAGAGAACCATATTCGACTATCCGAATATCTGACCAAAGGACGGTTACTGCTCATTGAGGGGACACTGTCGGCTTCACAATGGAAGGATAAGGATGAAAACTGCCAGATTCAACTATCCATTACGGCAGACACATTGGAGTTTATCAATACTGGAAAGCGGGAGGAAGCAACTTCAGAAGCAGGTAGTCAGACGGATACCACAAGCGATGTACCTGTACCACCGGTAGCTATGCCACAAGAGAACAAGGAAAACTTGCCGTTCTGATGATGCGCATATAGTGTTGATAAACAACATATACTAAATGTAGTATTTACTAATTATAGTAAAGTAGGGAATTAGTGAATCACCTATTAATGAAAGTAGTATTTACTACATTTAGTTTGTTAGTATTTTAGTATAGTAGTAAATGCTATAATACTAAAATACTCTTTTTAGTAAAATAGTATATACTAATTATAGTATTTACTAAGAATAGTATTATTTTTGTATTGCATATAAAGACATCAAGTTATGGCAAAAATTATAGCTGTTTTGAATCACAAGGGTGGGGTTGGCAAGACGACTACCACCATCAACCTTGCCGCTGCTTTGCGGCAGAAGAAAAAGCGTGTACTGGCTATCGACATGGACGGTCAGGCAAATCTCACAGAATCGTGTGGTCTCTCCATTGAGGAGGAGCAGACGGTGTATGGGGCAATGAGGGGTGAATATCCCTTGCCGGTTATCGAATTGGAGAACGGATTTGCTGTTGTGCCGTCCTGTCTCGACCTGTCGGCGGCAGAATCCGAACTGATAAACGAGCCGGGACGTGAGTTGATACTGAAAGGTTTGATTGTAAAGTTGCTTGACAGTCGGAAGTTTGACTACATCCTGATTGATTGTCCGCCCTCACTGGGTTTGCTGACACTCAACGCCCTTACCACGGCGGACTTTCTGATTATTCCGGTACAGGCACAATTCCTCGCTATGCGCGGAATGGCGAAGATTACAAGCGTGATTGAGATTGTTAAGGAACGCCTGAACCCGAACCTGAGTATTGGCGGCATTGTTATTACTCAGTTCGACAAGCGCAAGACACTCAACAAGAGTGTAGCTGAAATTATCAATGACTCTTTCTGTGACAAAGTCTTCAAAACGATTGTGCGGGACAATGTGGCACTGGCCGAAGCTCCTATAAAGGGAAAGAATGTCTTTGAATACAATAAGAACTGCAACGGAGCCAAAGATTATATGGCTTTGGCACAAGAGGTTTTGAAATTAAAATAAGACAATATGGGCAAGAGTGATTTATTGAAAGACAGCATGAAAAGCGGACTGGACGGATTGCTGTCATCCACGAAGAAATCTCCGCAAAAGAAGGAAACTACATCAGTTAAGACAGAAAAAGAGCCTGCTGTACATTGCAATTTTGTTATTGACAAGAGTGTTCATACGCGTATGAAATTCCTTGCTATTGAGAAGAATATGTCATTGAGAGACATTGTAAATGAGGCGATGAAGGAGTATTTGGAAAACAACGGTAAGTGAGGGTATGTTCCTCGCTTCCCGTTCTTTTAAATCTGTGACTTCTGTTAGTACGTTATGCCGATATGTATTGCTACATATCAGTCATTGACAACCCTTTGTATGACAGGGAATAACCTTTGAACTCTCCCGTTGCACGCATGAAAGCGGCTGCTTTCGCTTCCAGTTTTTCCATGTCGATATTTTCGGCCTTGCGTTTGACTTCGAAAAATGTCGCCGTATCGTCCAGTTCGTTTTCAGCTACTATGTCTATTTCGTTCTCACCCTTGCGGTCCCACCAGCCTCCGATACGCGTATAGACTTGCCGTTCTATCAGTACACGCTTAAAGTAACGTTCAAGCATCAGACCGCTGAAAGTTTCATAATCCCGACCTATAATCATCTTCACACTTCCATAGTTCTCTATCTCCAGCATATAGCTGTACTTGTAGATGAAGCGGAACCAGAACGTGAAGAAATTGTCCTCGATGACATACCGGACATTCTTGGCTGAACTCTTCTCGAACAGCGGCTGCTTCTTCGATATGATTTCGTATTCTTTCTCCAGCTTGGTAAGATAACCGCCGATTTCCTTGCCTACCACGTTTTCAATTTCCGAACGGGATGTTTTTCCTCGTGCAATGGCCGATAGTATGGAGAAATAGATTCCGTAATCCTTGCCGAACTCTTCGATAAGAATCGCTTTACCCTCGCCCAAAAATATGGAGTCGGCCTTTATAATCTGGTCGAGCATAGTCGTTTTGGTTGTTGCTCCTGCATCCATGAGTAGTTGTACATACTTCGCCACACCGCCCGTGAAAGCGTACAAGGCCAGCAGATCTTCCGCCGTGTAGCCGGGGTTGTATTCCGAAAGAATATCTTTCAGAACAGTTGGGGTAAACGGACGCACAGTCATAAAGCGCGACTGCCGGTTATACAACGGCTCTTTCTTATCCTTGAATATCTTTGTCATCATGGAATAAATCGAACCACAGACAATCAGGTTAATACGGGACTTCGGGCTGTATAGATCCCAGATGCGCTGCATATCGCTGAACACCGATTTGTTCACACGGAAAAACTCCTGGAACTCGTCGATAAAGAGTGTGATGGGACGTTCTGCCGAAAGTTTCATCAGATACTCGAACACATCGGTGAAGTGTTCGGCCCGCCCCATGGTTGGGACCCCCAACTTGTTCTCTATTTCAAGCCGGTAGTCCTCACACAAATCGCCTTCGGCTTTCCGGGCAACAAAGAAATAGAGAATCGGTTCGTCCTCGTATGCCTTCCACACGAGTGATGTCTTACCGATACGGCGACGTCCCGTTACCACTGTAAACTGAGCATTGTTTTTGGCCATTTCGCGAATCTTGCGAAGAGAGGCTATTTCTTCTGTCCTGTCAAAAAATCTCATATCCTTATCCTTTTTTATTGCTGTTTCCGAAACGGCTGTTTCCGAAACGGCTGTTTCGTTACTGCAAAAATAATGCAAATTTCTGGTAAAACAGGCAATTGATACAGATTTATTTAGCGAAATGGCTCAAAGGATTTTTATCTGGTAAGCTCCATTCCTGTTTTACACCGTCTGGTCTTACGTCCTTCCGCTTGTCCCGTTGTATCGTTAATCATCCCTTTATAGTTCCATCCGTTTTATCATCCGCCTTTCAGCGTATTCTTCCTTTTCTATATTCTTTTAATGCCACTCATCCGGTCCATTCCTGCCATCACCGGTTGGTTTTCCAGACGCAAAGGTGGACTGCCGCGCTTGATTCCGTCGCTTTGAAGTACATTTCCTATAAAATTCTTCCTTTCTGCGAAAGAGTAATTTTCCGGAAAAAGCGTCGGAAATCGCTTATTCGTCAGTCCTTGTAAAGCATCTGTAAATCCCAAGCGGTTCAGGCAGAAAAGAGAACCGAACAAAGGGAAAATAAAAAATTAAATATTAAACCAATTAAATTTTTATGATTATGGAAGCAACAGCAATTCAATCAGTAGAGAAAAACATCACAATGGTAGCATTGGCAAACGTGCAGCCGAGCAATTACAACCCACGTAAGAATTTTGACGAAGCGAGCCTTGCAGAACTTTCCGAGAGCATTCGTCAGCAGGGTGTGTTACAGCCTATTGGAGTACGCCCGATAGAAGACAACCGCTTTGAGATTGTTTTTGGAGAACGCCGATATCGTGCCTCCCTCATGGCAGGATTGGAAGACATTCCGGCTGTCGTTATGGAAATTTCAGACGAAGTTGCCGAAGAAATGGCGGTAACTGAAAACCTCCAGCGCAAGGATGTTACCCCGATAGAGGAAGCAAATGCCTACCAAAAGCTTATTGACAGTGGTCGCCATGATGTGCAGTCTTTGGCGGTGCAGTTCGGTAAAAACGAAAGCTATATCCGCACACGGCTTAAATTCGTTTCCTTAATGCCCGAAATCGCACAGCTTTTGGAACAGGACGAAATCACAATCAGCGTAGCGAGCGAAATTTGCCGTTATGGGGAAGATATTCAGAAAGAGGTGTACAACAAGCATCTTAAAGAGGGGGTGCAGTACAATAGTTGGCGAGGAATGAAAGCCTCTGATGTTGCACGGAACATCGAACGGCAATATACCACCGACTTGGAGCGATACGCATTTGACAAGACCCTCTGTCTGTCCTGTCCTCACAATACAAATAATATGATGTTATTTTGCGAGGGTGGTTGCGGAAATTGCGCCAATCGTACTTGCCTTGCTGAAATGAATGCGGCATATCTCACGGAGAAAGCCGTGCGCCTTATGGAAGAACGCCCTGAGGTATCCCTCTGCCATGAAAGCTTCAACAGCAATGAAGCCGTAGTAGAACGTCTTACCGCCATGGGTTACGAAGTGGAAAGCCTTAACTATTATGCAAAGGCATATCCCGAACAGCCCGAAGCACCTCGAAAAGAGGAGTACGACACCACCGAAGAATACGAACAGGCACAGAGCGAGTTCGAACAGGATTTGAACGATTACACAGAAGAATGCGAAGAAATCCGTACCCGAAGTGAAGCAGGTGAAATCATCCTTTATTTCCGTATTGAGAGCAAGGACATCGTACTCTGTTATGTTCCGAAAGTTACCTGTACTACCAATGACACAAAACAGGAGCAGACGCTTTCACCGGTAGAGAAGTTGGAAAAGCAAGACAAACGCAACAGGGAAATTGCTCTTGAAAAAACTGTAGAGGACACAAAAAAACAGATTTTGGAGGTTGATATGTCCGATTGCAAGTTTGGGCAAGACGAGGACAAGATGATTTATTTCTTCTTGCTATCATCCCTCCGCAAAGAGCATTTCGAAGCGGTAGGTATCGAGGAAAAAAAGCCTTATTCCTACCTTACAGATGAAGAAAAGATAAATATCATTGCCAACCTCACGAGCAAGCAGAAAGCGATTATTCGCAGGGATTTTCTAATTGCTAATTTCAAGAACGCATACGGCAACAATGCCATTGCATCCCTCTTGCTTGACTTCGCACAAAAACATATGCCCGACCTGTTGGCAGACATCAAGAACGGACATAATGAAGTGTATGAGAAGCGTCACCAACGTATCGAAGAGAAAAAAGCCGTTCTTTTGGTGCAGGAACAAGCAAAGCAGGAAGCGGAGCAATCTGACAAACAGCAATCCGAAGTAGGGATGCAGACCGAAGAACAGCCACAAGAGGAAGATATTGCAGCTTAACCATAATCAGTAACCAACGAATAGAGGGTAGAGTTATCTGTCCTCTATTCGTTCCTAATTTGTAATTAGATTAAGGTGAAGATGTTCACGGACAACTGCTCCAAACCGTTGTCGGGCGGCGCGTCTGCCGGGCAAACCCGCCATCCGCGCAATTATGCCTTTTCTATCCCATTTATAGCTACCTCCCGATACCCCGCCGCCACCCGTCTCCATTTATACCTATCAGTTTCCTCCTTTTTATCTTTTCCATCTTATTCCTTCTCCGGTCCCTTCCTGTCCTCGCCGGTTGGTTTTCCAGACGCGAAGGTGGACTGCCGCGCTTGATTCCATCGCTTTGAAGTGCATTTTTATAAAATTCTTCCTTTCTGTGAATGAGTAATTTTCCAAAAAAAGCGTTGGAAGTAGCTTGTTCGTCAGTCCTGTAAAGCATCTGTAAATCCCAAGCGGTTCAGACAGAATATAGAACCGAACAGAGGGAAGAAAAATAAATCATTAAAATTTCATGACAATGGACAACATCAAAGAAAGCAAAGAGTACAAACTTGCCAAAGAATGGGAAATGGCAGTGAATAGTTTTAGTTTCAATCCCAAGCGTTTTGCAGCCGCTATACCTGATATGCACCCCACACTGCAACAGAGCCTCTATAGGTTGTTTAAGGAGTGCATCATTGTGATGGCGGATGAGACACGTCGCTATGATGACCGCAATCGTGCATCACATGAAGAAGCAAAGTGTCTTATGGAATACCTCAAGACAAATGGAAAGCATATCCCATTAAAATAATAAAATAACAAGCGTATGAAAACACAAGAAGTACAATTTGGCGGCAATAACTATCCTTGCCGTGTGGTGGAATCCAACGAGGGTGAAGAACTCCTTATCGGCTCGATTACCTTGCTCGATGCCCTTCAGCCCGGTAGTTTCAACGATGAAAACGAAGGCTTCGCAAGCAAGGAAGCCGAAAGAATCTATGACGAGGTTTTCTTCTTTACCGACATGGCAAACCTGCGACTGACAGACGTAGAATTGGTTGCCGAACTGAAAAAGGACAACCCGGAATGGTTCGAATAAAAAACAATAATCATCTTAAAAATAGCATAGTTATGGAAAAAGAGTATGTAATGCAAATAGCACAGACCATTCAAGAGCAGTTGATAGGACTTACCCCTATGCCCGTCCTCATGTCATGGGGTATCGCAGAGTTTGCAGCCACCATCTTCAAAGACCTGCCTGCACTTCGTATCAAAGTAAACGGACTGTTACACACCGGATACGTCATTATTGCACTTAATGGGTCGGACTATTATGAGGTATATCTGTTGAAAGGCAAAGATGCAGAGTGTGTCAATGAAGAAGTTTGTTACAACGAGTTAGGGGATGTCATTGACAGGGCAATTGAATGCGGTACTGACAAAGAGGAATACGAAAAAAAATGCCATCAGCAACTCACCCAATTATTAAGCAGGTAGCTCTCCTGATAAACCAGAAAAAGAGATTAGTTAGTAGTAAGTAAACCGTCAGTACAATCGTACTGGCGGTTTTTGTTCTTTTTATTACATATTACATTATATCAGACAGCCGGATTTTTATTTCGCGTTGCGCTTATTCTGAACGTCTTTTATCATCTCTTTCACATCTTGTCCCACTTGTACGAAGTTTTTATATAGGATGCGCTCCCGTTCCTCTCTCGACTTGAAAGTGTAGAACTTCGGCAGCGGCACATACGCCGCTTCTTCTTTCTTGATTTCTGCCATATCAAAATCTGTTTTGCAGAAGAACTTTGTCGTCTTGAACTCTTCCGATTCTTGAATATTCATTGAACCGCCCATACCTGTTTTCGTCTTCACAAAGTCCCGTGCCGTCTGACCGCATATCCATCCGGTTGCCATATCCGAGATTTTCGAGGCAGGCACAAGGTTATCCATATTCTCATTGAGATTGATACTTGTTTTGTCCCGGTCAATAGTCACGCCTTTTTTGATCTGGACCACCTTGCCGAAGATGTCATTTGACAACCATTCCAGCGTTTCTTTGGCACGTGCCGAGCCGCTTACCACATTACCTACCGTCGTAATGATCTTTTGCATACCTACCTTACCATAATCGGCTTCCAGTTGCGGTAGTTCCTGAAAGCCGAGCGTTACACTCACCTTATTGCTTCGCGCCGTACCTATCAGACGGTCTATTTTGTGAAAGTAGAGTGTCGGTAACTCGTCCACTATAATACTCACAGGAATATTTTTCCCCTGCCCGGTATTCACACGGGTAACGAGACGGTTTAGAATAAGAGCGTTCAATGCACCGATGATGGATTCCATTTCCGGGTCATTTGCAATCAGCAGGTAACTCGGATTCTTCGGGTCACTCACCTTCAGGTCGAAGTCATCGCCATCCCGGTGGAATATCCAGTAGCTCTCTTTGGTTGCCAGACGCGAGGTATAAACACGTAACGTGCCAATCATACCCTCCAGTTGTTCCATTGCCTTATTTTTGAAAGCTGTCTGGAATGGGCCAAGCAGCGGAGCAACCTCATTGTCAGTTTCCAGTACCTCGAAAATCGTCTGATAACTTTCATTCAAGAATGACAGAATATGTGGCATGTCCGAATACTTTCCCAGCCAGTAGGCAGGTTTCACGATATTGCCGCCTTCACGGTCACGCACGATACCTGTCGGTTTCCAGAATTTAGTCTGCGGATCTTGCTGTCTTTCCGCATATAGAGGCTTGCCGTTGGCATCGTAGGGTTCACGTTCATAATTCACGAAGAAGTAGATACAAGCGGCAAGGAAGTTTACCGCCGAGGTTTGGAAGAACTGGTCGCTTCCGCCACCTCCCTCTTTCTTACCCTTTTGTAGGCTTTCCAATAATGTTTCCGCCGTTTCGCTGGCCGCCGCAAGATTGTTGATGTACTTTGCCTGAATTGGATTCACCCGACGGCTGTACTCCACATCCACAAAATTAATCATGTTGAACTTGCACCCTTGGGGTACTCTGCCCAGTTTCTCGTTCTTCTTGTAATGGTAGTAGAGCTTGGTCGCCAATGTAGGAAACTTGTAGTCATACACCACCATGGCGAAACCTTTGGCCGAATGCTGTCGGATAAACGGCTCTATGATACTGAAGGTCTTACCCGATCCCGGTGTTCCAACTACCCATGTTCCTCGAAAGCAGTTGCTTACAGAAATCCACCCCTTACGGAATTTACCCTTATAGTAGTATCGCATGGGGATATTTACGCTGTATTCATTCTCGACTTTTTCTTCACATTGTTCAAAACTTTCATTCTCGAAGTTGAAACGGTCTTTCATCAGTCCCTCCTTGATGAACTTTGAAATGTTGTCTAATGCAATATGTACCAGTACTACGCCAGCAATGGAGGCAATCATATAGAGAATGATATTCAGAGGTAAGGTATAAAGCCTTGTTTCCATCGTATGGCCGAACATCCATACGGAGAGTACGAGCAGCAATAACCCACTCGTCAATGGATACACCACCTGCCGGCGTGCGTTGAACTCCAGATGCTTCTTGTTCCGCGTTCCGACACAAGTGATGCAGATAAGCAGTACCGTTACGATTTTGCTGTACACAAGATTGCCGTCGTGGTAAATCATCCATTGTTTGATGCGTCCGTGAATGTCGGTCAGTATGCCGCCCCAGTGGTCGAGCATTGCAGGGTCAATGGCATATTCAAAGAACTCCAGCAGTACGGACACATATACCACTGTGCGGAATATTTTATAGAACCCTTGCAATTCCTTACTTTCTTCCATAAGTCAGTCTGTTATTAGTCCTTGTTTTCTACGATACCAATGATTACCTACTCTGATTACATCCATACCGAACCATGTACCATTCTCGTTCAGTTTTGTTTTTATCTTATCAAGTGTTACCGGACCGATACCCCAGATTTCCATGAGATATTGCTCGTTAAGATGAATCAGGTCCCCGATATATAATATTCCATGAGATTCAAGATGCCTTTTGATGGATGGGGTAATACCCAAACTGAATACCGGTTCCGAGAGATAATGTACTTCTTCTGCCTGAATGTTATTCAGGGCTATTTCAAGCCCCACTTTGATTCTTTTGAGAGAATCAAGGCGTTCTTGCATCTTTTGGATGACAAGCTCGTTTTGCTGTATCTCATTGCGTAATTGGGTTGCTCTCTTTACAAGTTCGGCATTACTTCTTTTCAACTCTCCGTTAATATCCGCCATTGACAGATTACTTGTTTCAAGTTCGTTTCGTGTGCGGTCTAATTGCGTGACAAGTTCCTCCAGTCTGTCGGCATGACACTTCAAGATTGAATTTTTTTCATTATCGGCAGCCATTTCGTCCAAAAGGTAGCCGAACCTTTTAATTTGAAAATTAATATCTTCTTTATCCGATGCTATGGAATCTGCGAGTTTTGCCAGTATTTGTCGGCATGAATTACCTTTCATGGACTTATACATGAGGACAATTCCCAATATCATCAATGCTATGCTGAAAAATATATCCGTATCTTTCATATCTTTCTATTTTTATTCGTTTATGGTAATTATGGGGCGTACTCTGTGCGCCTGTACTTTAGGTGTTTCCTGCATTGCGCCGCTCCCCATGGAATAGAGCCATGCCTTGGCTGTCTGTTGCTTTTCGACTTCTGTGGATGTCCAGTACCAACAGTCGTTTTCATCCAGCGGTAACGGCTCACCGCCACATTGTTCGATGACAGGGTTGATTATCTTTCGCATGGTGTAGAGCAGCCGCATCTCTGCCACGGACGGTACATAGGCACTTTGTCCGTACCGCCATAGGTCGAAAACCGCTTCTGCCATTGGCGAAGCCGTTTCTTGTGTATCATACAGTGCGAATGTATTCTCATTGCCATCATAAGCCATGATGTCAGCCGATGTGCCTTGTGCGATGCCGAGGCTGTCGGCGAATGCCTGTGGAGCAATGTCCCACAGGTAAACTGCATAACCGTCCCCCTCCGTATCTCCACGTTTTTCGGTATCGAAGACAACCGCTATCGCTTTTTTCCCCGATTGTTCATATTGTGCGTAAGGCAAGGCTGTTCCATCCTCGCAGAGGATATGTCCTGGACGAACTGCTGTATCGGGTACGTCTATATGCGTGTCACAGGCAGCGCACAGCACGGTAACCGTTACCGCTGCCACCAAATGTATCTTTCGTATCATATTGCTTTCTTTTTTTGTTTCTCTATTTCATAGGCAGTTTCACACCCAGCACGACACCTGCTCGCAGCACGTCCGCACCTTTTATCATCACATCACTTTTCACTTGCCAATACAGTGTCCATCCGGCCCGTAGCACATAGTTGTGTTCGTAACCGAGGTGCAGGCCGCCGAGGAACTTATTCATGTCGCTTCCGGCTGAAGCTCCGATACGCAGACTGCCATAGTGGTTGCGTCCCCGTGCCATGCACGGCTTGTAGGCCACACCAAAACCGTAGCTGCGGTAGTTTCGCCAAAAAGATTCCGGGCAGATATGACCGCACGAACCGCACTCTGCCCATTGTAGATAGCCGTTGACGAAAAACTCCCACGCATGGCGGTAGTTCATTTCGTGTTCGTAGGCGAGCGTTATATCCATGCCGTTCTTGTAGAGTAGCCCTGTGCCAAGCGAAAGGCGTCCGCTACCTTGTTGTGCATTCGCACTTGCAGCGATACACACGCAGGTAATTATCAGGAAGATTGTCTTTTTCATAGTCATTCCTCCTCCAATAAATCTGCATGGAACGAATCTGCCGCCAGTATATCCTCATAGTCGATGTTCAGACTGATATTACGGCCACTAATCTGTTTCTCCGTCATTTCGATGGTCAGTAGCTTGTCATTGGGAAAGGTCATCTTTTTCACGACAATCACATTCCGATAGCCGTGTCTGAATGTCTTGCCCGATTCCAGAACCAGGGCAGGTGTCAGTTCGATAGTCTGTGCGTTGGTTGCCTTGGCGAGTTTCTTGTCTGTCAGCTTTATCCGTATCTCATCAATGTCAAAACGGACGTTCGTCTTGTTCTCGATGGAAAAGTCTATGAAGAAGTAGTCACCCACCGAGTAGATATTGTTCAGACGCATCACCATGCGGTGTGCTTTGGTAGCTACATTGCGGATTTTTGCAGGTGAGTTCCAGATGCGTCGTGCATGATGTGTCATGTCGGCAGTAGACATTGAGACTGCCGGATTGTTGTACGCATTACGCTCTTGCAGCAGTATCTCCTTATCCGTTACTGCCTCTTTCATCCTTGTGGTATAAATCAGTGCGTATTGTGTGCGGTATCGTTCCGTCACAATGGTGACGATGGCGAGTATTTCACCATCCTCGTGTCCGCTTTCCTTGGGCTTTAGGCGGATGATGTTGTCAATGGGCTGATCGCCCGCCACCTTGTCGGTGGAAATATCCACGAAACGCACCGGTTCCGATGCCGTGATGACAGTTGTTATCTGTTCGTTCACCGTCAGTTGTTCCATTTCTTCGTAGGTAGTTTGTGCGTTAGCTTTCGGTAAAATGGAAATACCTGATAGAAGCATAATGCCAATTAAATTCCTTTTCATTGAAATACAGAGTTATAATTGAAAATTCATGATTGCTTTATTCTCTTGCGGATTGATATTTGCCTTATCTGGGATGTCATCCTGCATACAACTTGGAGATTTGTCCGTAACATCTATCTGTTCGAATATGATTTGTTTCGGAAGTATTTTATGGCAGAAATAGCTGCTGTTGAACGGTACGTTTTTCCCCTTTCCGAACTGAATACGTTTATCGAACATGAGTAATTCCAGATCAGTATTCTGGAAAAGTCGGCAGGGTGCTACGTTGTTCAGCCAATAGTTGGACATCAGCAAGGCGAATGGTTTTCCGAGTTTCAGACAGCGTTCGAAGACTTCCACCTTCCGGCTGAAAGGAGGATTGGATACGAGTATATCCCATTGGGACGGTTCATAGTTGAAAAAATCCTGTCCGTTATAGATATGGGAATACACGACATGGAAACCGGCATCCTTGAATTTCTGCACAAACTCACTGTGCTTCGTATCGAAAGGACACCAGACTATCTTGCCTTCGGGTATATATTTGATAATGGGTAATACACCATATCCCGGTGTATATTTTTCATCTGTCGGATTCCCGTATAATTTTTTTAAGTAGTTTGAAGATTTCATAGGCACATGATTAAAAATATTTATATTGATTTCTTTTCCCTATTTCGCTTCATTTCTTTATCTGCCTTGCACGCGCCCAAGTACAACGTCCCGTCCGGGTCATTTGGATTTCACATTGCCAAAGAGTGCCCTTCTCCACAGTTTTGAAATTAACATTCCCGTATCTTGGTCCGTAAAAACCGGTATGTTTTTGAAAAGCGAATAAGGCAATCCTCCGTCTGTCTTCTGTTCGGAAGTTGCATATTAGGGCAAACTGCCCTCTGTGATGCCACCACTCGGTACTCACAAGTTTTCCGATAAATGTTTCGGCTTTATTGGGGGCTATATAGTCCGCATAATAAAGCCCATCCGTACCTTTGTGATATTCTGATAAATCTGTTTCCATGTCATCATCGTTTTAATTCCTTTTTTCCTGTCCGTTCACTAAATACACGAAAGTTCCATATTTCAACTTGACTTTGTTTTTCTTGATAGCTTTGCTAATGGCATTGCTTGTTTTCTGGTAGGCATTGTTCACCGCCTGCATTCCCCATTGTGCAAGGCTGTTTCCTGTACTTCCCATACTCATGTTCATATTGCCCGACATTGCACCGCTTGCTACATCCTTGCTCGTTTCCCGGAATTGGCTGTTGGGTACATACAGCCCTTCCATACCATCTGTATCATAGAGTGACAGACTCACTTTCACTAGTTCGTCATTCACGAGGATGCTGCTGATATTACCTTTCACGCGTCCGGATGAGAATCCGCTTACCGTGGCGTACAGGTACGTTCCCCTTGCTACCACACACTCGCCAATCTCCACATCGTCAAGCAGGCGCAACCTCACGCGCGAGCCGTCCACCGCTTTGATGTTCTCGTCAATGATGGCTTGGATGAGTTTCGGTTCACGGACATTCTTCGACAGTGTGTTAAAGTAGTCCGAGGTTGTCTTCACCTTGCGTACCACCTCGCTGGGCGGTTCGTCCGCAGATGGCGTTTTCACAGCCCGGCTCTCTTCGTTGATGGTTCCGGAGGCTGCTGTTCCTTGTGGTGGAGCAATGTTGACCGTGTCCGTTTCTGCCGGGGGGACAGTCGCGTTTTGCCCTCTCAGTCTCGCCTCTGCGAGTGCTTTTTCCAGTTCGGCAAGTGCTTCCTGTTCTCGTGTCTTGGCAGAGGCAATTTCCGCTGCCGCAGCTTTTTCCTGTTGTTCTTCCGTGAGCAGGGCGATGTCGTCCTGCGTGTATTTCGACTCATACTCTTCCTTGTTTTTATCGGGTTCTTCCCGGTCTATGTTATCTACTGCGGAGTAGTCCTGTATCTTACCCCATGATTTCGCCATATTCTCGTATTTGCTGCCTATGCCATCGTCCTTGATCTGTGCCCCCGGCAATTCGGGGTTCAGGAACTCCGTCGTCTGCAACGCCTTGTCTTGTATTTCTATCGTTTCTGTCTGAAACAGGTCGAAGATGAAATAAGACGTGCCGAGCAAGGGGAAATAAAGGATGGCGGGAAGCATATATTTCGGCTGGCGAAAATTGATTTTCTCCAATATCTTCATTATACATCTTTTAATTAAGTTGTACATATTTGCCTTCAATGGCACAATTTCTCAGTATCTCTGCGTTGTCTTCTCCGAAGGCTAATAGGATGCTACCGCAACCGGGAGAGTCACCTCGTGCTCCGTCTGGTCGGTAGAATCGAATGCGGTGGCGTAGGAATTTCATTCCCGTCGCTTTTGGGAAGATGACGTCCTGAAACATTTTGGAATCACAACGGTTGAATAATAATGCAATGCCGTTGCCATGTTCTGCCAGTTTCCGGACAAATAGCTCGATAAGAGGACGCGAATAGGGAGGATTGAGCCACACACGTCCTTCCCATATCTGGGACAACCCGTCTATGTTTTGGTCATACATGACCTCGGCAGTCGGCCACAACGGACGAATAGGAGCACAAGGGTCAAGGTCGAATTTGCCCAATGCGTCCAGTATCTCCTTTGGAGTGTACCATTCGTCTGACGAACGGACTGATTTTTCAAATCGTGTATTCATAAGTATTCTTTTACTGTGGTTTGTCCCCTCTGTTTTTATGTTCCCTTATTTCGACTTCTTGCAACAGTTTGTGCCGTTCCCGAAGTACAGAATCCTGCATTTCCGTTGCCGTGCGACTTGCCGGACTGTGTCTGTACACAGTTACCAAGCGGTAGGCGTTCCATGCGAAAGCTCCGATGACGAATGTAAAGACGATGACCAGAAACAGCGTTCGGTGCGCGTTGGCAAAGCCCTGCACCTTGGCTGCCGCTTGGTCTATACGTGTCGCCTTGGCGAATTTGTGCCCGGCCTGCACCTCTCGCTCATAGCGTTCCTTGTACTGCGGGTCATCTTTGTCCGGCATTTTCTCGCCGAACAACATCCGTTTGAATCCTTTGATATTCATATCTTTATTGATTTAATAGTTACTCTTTGTTTTTTGCTCGATATCTTTATTCAGTAATGTGCGCCAGTTTACTATGAGCAGTCCATGCGGATTGTTGTCCGTTCTCGGCACACGTTTAAGTTGCCCTGCCGTAACCAGTTCGCGCATCAGGATATTACTCCGACGTTCGATTCGCTGCCGACCATAGTAGGTGAACTCCATATTCTTTTTGTCAAAGGAGATACTGTCACAGAAAATCGAGAACACCGCGCTCGTACCCAATATGTTGGAGTAAAATCCCTTTTCCTTGAGGGTATTGTACTGTGCCAGTCCCGTCTCATCGACCAGGTACATCGCTTTTTCCATCGTATAGCGGATGTATTTGTCGTCCGGTGCGAGAGTAAAAAAGTAATGGTGGAACATTTCTACGTGGCTCTTGGCCTCCACGTCCAGTGTTTCGTCCATCGTCGTGCGGGTTACGAGTATAGGTACATTTCCGTCCAGCACATACACCTTTTTCTGAGCGTCCGTCACCATTGTCCGGGCAGTCCAGATACTTGATACGCTGATGATGATACACCCTACAAGAAAAGCAGTGCAGATGATGCCCACCAGTCGGATTTTATTCTCCAAATGTTTGATGACCATATACCTTTATTTTTTCTTGTTAGACAATCGTGTGTATTCGTCATGTAACATTGTCATGACTGTATCCTGCAACTCCGTCAGAAATTTTTCGAACTTCCTGTCAAAGATCTGTGTGTAATCTTCCCGCATGATTACATGCACGAATATCCACCAGATACGGCGGTTTCGATTCTTGGCATTTTTCTGCAATTTGACCAGTTGCAGACGATAGGTAAGGTAAGTCATCATAGGGACAATATATCGGTTGTCCCATGTAATGGCTTCGTCCAGTTCTTCATATTCCGGATCAATTCGGTGGTTAGGTGCATAAACGAGTTCTTCGCTTATGCGTTCATTTGCATAGTGTACGAAACGCTCGTTCCTGCACCATTTCTCAATTTTCTGTTGTACATTCATCTTTTGGATATTTAATATTAGGTTTATCATTATCTCATCATCGAGCCGATACCGCCCGTAGCCGTCATTTTGGCCTGCTGCGCCACACCTTCTCCAAAGTTCCGTGTAGAGAAGGCCGTGTCGCCTTCAGGTATCATCCATGCTGCCAGGTCCGGCACGAGGTTTAGGCATTTCAGTGCCACGATACTTGCCGCCATCAAGTAGCCGGCGGAGAAGAAGCTGTTTTGCAAGTAGGCCGCCATTGTCTGTTCGCTTGCTGTGATTGCCGTCAGGTTTTCTACCTGTATGCACAGTACAATGTCGAATAACAGTAGCACATAGAAGCCGACGAAGTAGAGCATTGCACCATAGAAATGTACTGTCAGATACCTTATAAGCCACTTCGCCCATGCACCTTCCCATTTGGGCAACAGCGAGAACGCCCATTGTATAGGTCCGAATATTGTTAACATGCCCAGTAGGATTTGCTGGCAATAGATGGTTGCCCACCATCCGATACGAAACACAATCAGAGCGATAAGCATGATAATTTTGTCGATACCTACGATGACTCCTGCCGTCAGTGAGGTAAACCACAGTTCGGCTGCGTCTTTCTCCATCTTCGTCACTTCGTCCACTCCGGTTTGTTCCATGGTCGCTTCTACCAGATTCGGGTCGGAGGTACCCGTGTGAGCGACATCTGCCTGTGCTTGCAAGCTTTGGTACATCGTGTCACGTACATGGATAAGTTGCTGCACTTCCTCGAATTTGTCCGCTATTTGGGTGGCTTCTGCCTCGTACAGATCATGCGTGTACGAGCCGATGCAGTTCGGGATGTAAGACAGGAAGTCAAGGAAACACCAACTGCTCCCACTGCCAGCCATACCCGTGTCTGCTGGCGGATACCACCAACAGAGGATGATTGAAACAGCCAAAGGACGGAACAGCTTCAGCACATCCAGTGGCTCATGTTTCACCATCATCTTGTACGCCATTCCCGCTGCCATCACAATAGCGAACAGGGCAGCCAGTGCCATGCACATTTGTAGTATCCACCAGAACGGTCCCTGCGAGCCGGTAAAAGTCGCATCAGTCAGGAACTCGTTCGTTTGAAAAATCACATCGTCTATTTCTTCTTCAAGGATATTAATACCGAAATCCGAGAGTATATTTCCGTCTGCCATACGTTTTTGTTTTTTCAGTTCCCTTTGTTTACTGTTTCATCTCCGTCGCCGCTGCCACCCGTGTTATTGCTTGATTGCGGGCCGCGCACGGCAAAGCGCGATTCGTGCCATCGGTTCACCGCATCGCGGACAATACTCTCCTTATCCAGAGTACGGTCAGCGGTAGCGTTCAGTAGCGTACTTGTTATCGTAGTATTCTGCCGTTTGGCAAGGTAGCCGACAAGGATTTCGTTCTGTCGAGTTATATCCTCGTAGATGTGCAGATACTCTTTCTTCCGCTGTGCGTTGGGCATATAGGCATCTTTCGTTGCATCAATGGCGCACTGGTAGATATGGTAATATTCCGTCCATCTGTCTTTATCCTCCGGTGTTCCCCCGACAGGCAAGATGCGGTCTATGTTTCGTTTGAACCGTACCATCTGTCCGTTGACCTTACCGCCTTCAGCGACCCATGCGATGTCCGCTTGACGGTCAGCCACGTTCAAGGCTTCTATCTTTGCCCGGCTCACCAATGCCGAGTCGATGGCTTCAGCTTCGTCCGTTTGGTTGTATAGGTTGACGCCCGCCAGTGTGCGGAACGACAGTTTGTTCTTGACTGCTGCCGACTTTTTATACTTGTTGTGCAGTATGGAATAGTAGAGGTCGGGCGAGAGTGCTCCCGTACCGGTTTCCATTACTGTTACTTGGTTTTGTTTCGGCGAATCGTGGTTATAGGTCACGGATTGTGCCTTTGCCGCCGTGGTTACAATTATTGTAACCGTCACGAGTAAGAGTATTCTGTCCATATTTACTTTCGGTTATTTGTTACTAATCTTTCAATACTCAATGTGCTTCAATCTGTTAATCACCAAGATTATTCCACATTTCTTTTTATATTATATTCATTTCTAATCCTTTCCTCTCCCCGCAAGAAGTGCATATCATCCTTTTCAATACAAATACATTTTCTATTCGTATGAATACAGGCGATTGCAGTGCTCATGCTTCCAGAGGCAAAATCAAGGACTGTGTCACCCTCTTTCGTGTATGTTTTTATCAGATATTTCAATAATGCGATTGGCTTTTGATTAACATGAATCGTTTTGCCCTCTGATTCCGCAGTTTTAAAATATTTCACACTTCGTGGGTATCTCGTTCCTTTGTTTTCATTTCTGAATGTAGGATTTGGTACCTTGTTTACTCCTGTCCAGTTACTTCCTCTCTTTGTACGATTCTCATAAGGCTCACCTTCCTCCATGATTGGATAATAAGGAGTTCTGCCGTTACAAAAGATACTGATTAGCTCATGTGCTTTTAGAGGTTGCTTTTTAGCAAGAAGGAAATTGCTTGCTTTTGACTTTTCCCATACCCAGTCATATTTAAATTCGGCTAAATTGCCACAGCGTAAAAGGCTGCTGAACGGTTCGCTGCCAAATAAAGCCGTAGGCGCATTATCCTTTCTCACTCTTCTAATCTCCTCCCACATTTTCGAGAATGGTATTATCTTATCCCATTGCGAGGCTGTAATTCCAAAAGGTGGGTCGCATAGAACTAAATCAATACTTGATTCTGGGAGAAGAGGCATTACTTCAAGGCAATCGGCTTTATATAGCGTAATGTCTTTTTCAAAAACGATCTTTTTCATTACATCTTTTATTAATCCAAATGTCCATTTGCCTCTTGGTTATAGGCCAGATAGACTTGTTTGTACTTAAAGTTTCTTTCTCTGTTTGTACTTCTCCGAACATTCAGGACGAAACGCTTTTCCTGCGTTTTAAGATATTCCTTATCAATTTCGGTACATAGAAGTCATAATCTAACTTGTGGCATTATTTACCTCCTTCCTCTTTTACCGTCAATAATCCAGTCGCCCCGCATTGCGCCATCGTCCGAAAGCACCGTCAATAATTTCCCGTTTGGTACGTTCCCGGTAAATCTTCGATTTCCAGTAGCCGATACGTACCTGTATGTATCTCCATGTCTCGATGTATGCCCGGTTCAAGTGTTGCTCAATGCTGTCCAGCGACTTGTTCACGAACTCCAGTACCATCAGCAGGTCGCTGGTCGAGCAGGCCGCTGCGCCCGTGGCATACAGCACGAGGTCGCTCACCGACTTATAGAGGTGTTCTCCCTCGTTGGCGATGTCCCGTATTGCTTTTTCATTGATAGTCAGTATCAGTGCGTCTGACGGCTCGATGTTCCCATGTTTCAGGATTTTCTCATGGAAAGCCTCCAGCATGGTCTTATAGTCACCGATACGGTCACTTACCGAGCTGTAGGTATCCTTCACGTTCAGCACCGTCCGCAGGGATTGGTACATCACGTCGATGACATCAAAGGCACGGGTATAGCGGTCAAGGTCGATATTTACTTCCTTGTATTTGCCCGTCTCCTCACGGCTGTACTCATGCAGCAGTTGGTTGCTGTATTCCAGCGTGCTTCGGGCCAGCAACAGGCTGCGTTGTTTTTTGTGGTCATTTATGTACGCTTCCACCGACACGATATCGAATGTCCATTGGCCCTTGGCGACATCGGGTAGTAGTGCAAGCAACGTAATGGCTATCAGTATAGTGCGTTTCATGGCCGTACCTCCTTTCTGCCACTTCGGGATGTCCGTGCGTTTTCTACCCAGCGGTCATGGCACTCTTCCACGAGTGTCAGCCTACGACCCTCGTCCGTATCGAGTTCCGGTAGCACATCCTTCAGTACGTCGATGATGTTCCGCTTGTAGTGCATCATCTTCTCCAAGGATACGAGGTCGGCGTATATTTTCGTGATACGTGAATCCACTTCTCGTGCGATTTCGAGGCGGTCACTTGACCAAAGCAGGTGGTACACGTCGCTGTTCGGTACTTCTTCCATAGGTTCTGTACGGGCATACTCGGTAGTGATTTTACAGTTGGGATATTCCCGTGCGATTTCCGATATGCGATTATTCACGATTTTAGTCTTTTCCTCGTTCGGCAGGTTCGGATCGAGTGTCAGTACATCGGCAACGTGCGTGTCTGTGTATGCCGAAGTCAATTCCCAACTGATTTGGATAATGGCACGGTGAATCTTGATACCCAGAAAGTATTTCGGCTTCCGTGCAATAGAAATAGTCGCACGGAACGTAATGATACCATTGATGTTCGGCATCATCGCCTTACGGACGAACGTATAGCCGCCCCATGTACCTCCGTCCTGCCAAGTGAGGCTATAGGCTGTCTTGCAATCCTGCATGACAGCCGGTAGGCGGTAGTAATCATCTGTCGGCACATCGTTCTCTGCTTCCGCTTCCTGCTTCGCATCTGCGTACTCCTTCTGTTTTTGTTGCCACTCGGCAAGTTCGCTTTTCAGTTCCTCGATACGTGTCCGGTTGGAGTTATATTGTTGCCGGTAAGCTGCTGCGTCTTCCACGCTCGCCTCGGCAATTTTTTTCAGAAGGTCGGCATTTTCCTTTTCCAAGGCACTAATCTGAGATTGAAGAACGGCAACTTGATTGTCCGCTTCCCGTATCAGTGCATCCAGTTCTGAAAGGTCCAGTTCGTTCTCCGTTACCGAGGTCTGCATGACGCACTCTTTGGAGTGGGCATCCAGTGAGCTGCCACACTTGCGACACTTGTATTGTGTCGAGCCTTGTCCCAGCGTCGCCCCGTCTGAACAGGTTACACTGATGGTCACGCTTTCGCATCCCTGCAATTTTGCGGCATCCGTCGCCTGATAATAGTTCCGTGCATCGGATGCTATGTAATAGACATAGCCTTCCTCGTTGTCATTGAACTCCGAGAGGCGGGCATTGAGCTGCGCTTTGAACGTATTCAAATCCATCGAATAGGAGTCGAAGACATCCTCATAGACCACCTCCGTCCGATTCCAACTCTGTGTCACGTGTATCTCGTAGGCGTATGCCTTCTTTGTCTGCTTGTTACCCTTACTGATGATATAGGCCTGTTGTCGGGTATTGATAGTATAGGTGTAGCCATCGTTGCTATTGTTGAGCTGTTGTACTCGACTTCTTGACCATCCGGCATACCGTTCTGAATTGGCGAGGGCCTGCTCCCGTTGCGAAGCGTTCGGATAAAATCCCGGTTCACTCGTGTTAAAGCGTGTCCATGCGCCCCCGTTCAATATGCTGTTGTCGTCTGTCGGTGGGTAGTAGTCGCATAGAGAAATGCTTCCTTGCTCACGCCGTGCGATGTACCACCGCTGCGTGTAATAGTTCCCGATTGCATTGTCCATGTAGTCGGTCATCCACGATGTGAGGTCGTAGTTGCTGAAATTGAACAATGCGGCCACGCTATCCTGACCGCCCACCATGTCGATTAGCAGACTACCGATGTCATGTTCCGCCTGCTCGAAGAGAGTACCGTAGTGTTCATACAGGTTGCCGATTTCATTGGCTTTGCCGCCCAACAGGTCATGGAACGCACTGCTTTGCAGTAGAGCGTCACCGAGGTTCTCCATACCAGATGTTGCCAGCCCTACGCCCATGTTATAAAGGTTGTCGATATCGCCTTTCAAGTTCTCGATGGTGAAATTGCCCGGCACTTTGGCCAAGTTGTCCAACATCCGTTGCCAATCGGTACCGCCCAGTTCTGCGAGGTTCAGCAAACTGGCGATGTCGCGGTCAATCTCCAGAAAAGCGATGTCCGAGAACGTCAGTGTGCTGTTGGTCACAACGCTTTCGAACTGCATACACAGGCTCTTCGTATCATCGCAGACTTTCATCAGGTAACTGCCCCAGTGGATGGCTGTTTGTGGTGAGCGTAGCATCAGTTTCGCTACCACCCATATTTTCGGCATGATTTTCTCCGCCACCATATGATAAATTCGACGATAGTAGTAATTTTCCGTGCTGCTGCACCAGATGCCAAGGTCGGACAGAGCCTTGTGTTCCAAAAATTTGGAAGAAAATATCCCTGCTGCTGCCACCTCTGCTGCCGTATAGTGTTTCAGAATATCATCCACCTGCTCGCGGTAGTAGCTTTCAGCCACTACCTCCGTGCCGAATGCGGCGGCCATGGCCGCCACGGTACGTGCGTCATAGTTCACGCTGTAATATTGTGCGTGAACGTGCTGTGTCAGGGCAGGCAATAGGATAACCCAAAAGATAAACAGCCGTTTCATCGTTTCAGACCTCTTTTATGTATTCCGGTTCCTTGTGATTGAAATACCACCGCTCAGATTCGATACAATTCTCCGTGACAAGTCGGCAGAACATATCATGTATGATGGTAGTATCCTTGATGGCCCTTTTGATCCGGGCTTCTTGGGAGCCGAACCATCTCAAGAAGAAAGGCTGGTTTAGATAAGTTTCGCGCACGGTCTGATAGCGTAGCCATCCTAAGTCACTCAGTCTTTTTTCACTCATCGGACTGCTGTTCAGTTCCCGGAATAGTTCTTCACGAAATCTGTTTTCATCGAAGGCAGGTTTGCTGCTACACAGCCTGTCGCACATATCGTAAAACTCCTTTTCTTTGGGGTTTTCTTCATAATATCGGTTCAAGTACGTTTCCAGTTCTACATCGGACATACCCAACCGAAGGGAATACTCCGCCAATAGCCGTTCGATGGCAGCTACCTTGTCCGGTGTCATGTCATCCATACGGAGCAGGTTCTCCTTGGATAGCATACAAAACTCCCGGAGGGACAAAACAGTGAGTTCCGGATTATTGACAGAAATTTGTTCGCGCGTCAAGCTGCTTTCAAACCCCATCATATTTATTCCGTAGTCCAGTGACAGGGTGATTAAAATCCTTTTCGTTTTCATTATGATGTTATTTTAGTGGTTAAGTTCAGTACACGTCCCGCTTCATTAACTTTCTGTGCAAACGGCAATGCCTTGCCGATACCGCTGGCATCCCAGTCACGGCAATATGCCTCGATAGCCTTTTGGTGGCTGCATTGTAGCTCGCGCTTGTAAAGTTTCAGAGCCTCTTTCTCTGCCCGTTCAGTCGTGTAGGTCATGTAGCACTCGTGCGGTTCCTCCACGCCATAAACACCGCTGGTCGTGCCCCGGCGGATAAATACCTCGCGGAAGAAGCTGCGTCCTTCCTTGTTTTCGAGGCGGTTGATGGTGAAAATTTTCTTACAGTCCACGTCCGTTAGGCCAAGAATCGCCTTGATGGTGTCGAAACGTTCCTTGAATTTGCTTTGGTCAAGCAGCATCACCACATCCGAGTTGTTGATGATGGCCTCTTTCACGATTTCGCTGCCGATGATGTCCTGTATCTCCTGTGTCACCACACCTACACTGGCCCAGAATTTACGTGCCGTTTTGTACATAAATTTGATGTATTCCGCCATCAGCGGGCTGGCGATGGCTTTCCACGCTTCCTCGATGACAAGGACTTTGCGGTTCTTTTTGATGCGCATTTTCTGTAAGAAAACATCCATGATAATCAGCGTGACCAAAGGAAAAAGCAGCGGGTCATCTTTTATACTGTCGATTTCGAAGACCACGAACGTCTCGTCGAACAGCGAGCTGTCCATGTTTTCGTTCAGCGTTTTTTCGTGGTTGCCGCCCAAATAAAAGTCCTTCATCATATAGCGGTATGTCGAGAGGTCGATGCCCGTGATACGGTTCTCCTCACAGATATCCGGGATGCGCTGCACGGAATATTCATAGAAAGAGTTGAATGACAGTTCCTCCACTTTCAGTTCCTTGCGCCGACCCTCTATCTCGTCAATGATACCCTCGATGCGGGCCGCGCGTTCCCGTTCGCTTTCGTGCCGCTTCTCACTGCTGTTGCGGTCATCAATAACGAGGCTCTTACGCAAGTCCTCACGCTGTTGGGGTGTGAAGCTCTCGAAACCGTTGAAGTAGGCGTCGTAATATTCCGTGATGACGTGCTCTATCAGACGGTCTTCCGTCTTTGTGACCGTTCCCTGCGTACCTTTCCAGATAAGCAAGACGAGGTTTTTCAGGAATCCCGTTTTTTCTACGTTCATCTCTTCCCGATTGATGCGGAACGGATTCATCGTGATGGGCCGTTCCTCGGTATAGCTGATATACTTGCCGCCGAAATACTCGCATAGCCCCTCGTATGAGTTACCCGTATCGACCATTACCACGTCCGTCCCCTGTTCATGTAACTGGCGCACGACGGAATTCATGTGGAAACTCTTTCCGCTGCCCGAAGGCCCCAGGCAGAAAAAATTCGAGTTGTCGGTCAGCTTGTTCTTTCCCTCTTTTCCCGTGATGTCGATAGCTACCGGAACACCTTGGCGGTCAGTGTAATAAACTTTTAGCGGTGTTTCCTCACTATGCTGCACCCGTTCTTTGTACATCAGGCATACCGCAGCGTCGGAGAGGGTCAGAAAACGGTCATATTCCTCGTTCAGGCTGTAACAGTTGCCCGGAAACGAACTGACGAACAGTTCCAGTTGGTTGTATGCACGCTTACTGATGTGTATGCCCATGCGCCCAAAAGCGTTTTCCAAGTGATTCGTGCATTTTTGAAGCTCGGTGTCCGCAGGCACGCCCACCACCATGTTGAAGTGCGTGTACACGAGCAGTTTGCTTTCACGGGCTATTACGTCCTGTACCTGTTTGATGTCCTCTACAGCCATTTGGTTACTCGGATTGGGGATGCTTGCGTGCCGGTTCTTCTTTTTATCGAGTAATGCCAGTTCCCGCTTCTGGCTGGGCAGGAAAATAATTTGGTTGTACACCACCGTTTCTGCGTTCGGAATATTATCCACCACCGAGACAAGATCCACTGGCATCTCGGTATTATTCACCTCGATATTGGTATAGGGACGTATCAGCGAGGGGAGCGCGGCGCAGTCCACGTCCACGAGGCTGTACACCTTACAGCGTTTGTCACCCATAGATACCGTTTCGTCGTCAGCCTTGACATTCGTCATCGAGACCATACGGTCTTTGAAGTTCATCGCAAAGTAACGGTCCACATATTCGCTTGCCTCGGCTTTGTTCAGGAATTTCACTTGTACACCGCTGTCGCGTAGTAGGTCTCGAACCTTATAAATTTTCACGAGGAAATCGCGCCATTTCTTGCTATCGTAAGAGAAAAGACGGCTCTTCTTGGCTTCTTGTGTGATAGTCAGATAGCAAAGGCTGTCCGTGTACGGACGCCCATTAAAATAACGGAAGTACGATGACGAGAGAAATTCTTGATTATGCTCCGGTTCGTTCGCGAACTGTTTCCTTACGAAGATGTCCTGTTTGTGCAAAGCATACCCTTCGCCCAGCGTCTGCACAAGGGCAGAGAATAGATGCGTGAAGTCGTAATAGCTGTCAATGTCCGCCGAATACTTCTGTACCGGATTTTCGATTTTCAAGACGGCGGAATATTCACCCGTCTTGGTGTACAGCACACCCACACCGTCTGTATCTTCCACAGAGAAATAGATGTTCTGAAAGATATGCTTGCGCTTGCCGCCCGTACCGAACGTATAGACTGACAAGGCCATACCCGTACATAGAGCGATGAAAAATAAAATGATATATAGGGTCATTCCGATATTCGTTCATTAAATAGGGGCAGGTCTGCCTCGGCTGGAGACGGACCCGCCCGCGTTCAACAATCAATCAGCCACACACATTGCCGTGATGGTTTTTCTTATAGTCATACTTTGTGCGAATAGGCATACACATACACTCCACGTTTTACATTTTTACTGTGCAGCCCCTTTCGCTGTTTGAGGATGATAAGCACGATTCCCGCAGATAAGACAGTTGCCAATACGACCAGTCCGGCCACAAAGCCCATAAGACAGTAGGCGGCGATGAAGCCCACAATGGCCCCACCAGCCACGCCTGCCGCCCAATAGATGTAGCGACCTTGTAATCCCATCAGTTCCAAAGGCCGTTGCAGTCCTTTGAACAGCGGGTAATCCGGATAACGTCCGTTTTTAGTCATTCCTCCTGGCTGTTTATGCGTTAATTCCGAAGAATAGAGGTAATGCTTGGGCTGCCGCAATCAGGAAAAGGCACGCCCCAACTACCATCATAATCTTCTTCTTGACATCCTGTTCCTCGTTGTTCATGGCGATATACACCGAAATGGCTCCGATGATGGCCACGACACCAGCAATGGCATAGCAGAGTTTGACCATGACAGGAACGTATTTCACGATTTCCTCCGCTACGGTTGATAGAGCTGTCGTACCAGCTGAGTAATCGCCTGCCGTACTTTGAGCCATAGCAGGTATGCCTCCTAACAGGGCAATGATTAACATTTTTACTTTGATGGAAACTTGCATGATGGTTTTCTTTGCCTTTCGGCACATTCTTTTGAATTTCTGAAACATATTTATTACATTTTTTGTGGTACTTCTATTTTTTGAATTGGTTTTACACTCCTGTCAGCCACCTATATGCGGTAGCCGAAGAAAGCGGGGAACACGATTGAAGCTCCAATGATGAAGAGGCACGCACCGACAAGTGATACGATAGACTTCACCACACCGTCCTCACCTGTGTTCATTTTGATATAGATTTGGAGCGCGGCAACGACTACGAAAACCGAGGCGACAGCGTAGCAGATGTACAGCACGTACAGCATCATCGTCACCACGAAGTCGTGCATCGTTGCCAGTGCGTCTGCACCCCAACTGTAGTTTACGCTGCCGCTTTTGGCGAATACCGCATAAGGGACAAAGCACAGTGCACATAATATTTTTTTTGCTTTCGACATTTTACAATTGGTCTTTGAGAGGTTTCCATACCAGTTCCGGACGGTTGTCCGTCTTTCCTTTGGCAAGCATCGCTTTGTACAGCTCGTCTGCCGTGTATGCGTCCGACAGGTAGGTCTCGGTTTCTTCCATCTGTTCCTCCGCTTGGGCTTTCAGCCGTTTCAGCTTCTCCGCCACGGCTATCTCGCCATTATTCTCTGCGGTTTCCGTCTCCTGTGGTGCAGGTGAAGCGGTAGGGGCAACATCTGTTTCATACTTCTCATTACCCACATTGAATCCCGTATCGCTCTCCGTCACGGACACACTCTGTTCATCTTCCGGTGCACCGAGGTCAAATACCTCTTCTTCCGGCTTACTATTTCCTTTTTTTCCATAAAGGTCCTGCACGATGACAACCGCATAATAGACGAGATAGGCAACTGTCAGGACAATGGTGAAAATAAAATATGATTTCATATCTTTTTATGTAATATGATTTATTATATTTGATTGTGGATGCAAAATAAGAATGGATAAGTTTAAAGATAAAATTATTGGCTACAAAACATATTATTTTAATATGATATTTTCTCAAAATACAAAAATCATATTACAAAATCATATTCAAATACGATTTTACATAAGAAAGCAGGAAAAGTTGGGGTATAAAAAAAGCCCTCCGTGAAGGAGAGCTTAGGGAGTGGGTTGTTCATTGTTTCTTCCCGCGTAGGTAGTCGTTTAGGTCTTTGTAACCGGCATAACGGTTGGACTCGTTATAGACGCGTCTATCATACATCCCGGCTACGGTTTCCACTGTCTTTTGTCCGGCAAGGTCATTGTCAAGGTAACAGTGGATATACGTGTATTTTTGCAGATACGTCAATGTCTTTTTCAGATTACTGATCGAGTTCATAATAAGGTGGTCACAGGGAGCATTAATACAAATGGCACTATCGTCCGTCTGTTTGAGAGTCAGATAGGACAGAAAGTCCATGAACCCTTCAAACAGGCAGACACGGCTCTGTGTCTCACCACGCGATTGGAGTATCAAAGAAATGTCCTTGTTCTTGATACATCCTTTATAATAAGGGTTTCGCACCTCGTATCCACCGGATATGTTGCCAAAAGCCAGTGCAAAGTAACGTCGCTGGCGCAGTTCGTAATGCACTTCCTTACAGAACATTCGTCCGATATCCGAATCAATCATACGTGAATGGAGATATGAGAACAGTGCGTGGTGTCGCAGCGGCACGATAATCAGATTTTTCATGTCGGCTTCCACGGGTCGGAACGTTGTGGGCAATGTCCGGGTTTTCGGTAGCGATACACCATTGACATGCCGTTCGATGTATGCTAATGCTTCACTCACACTTTTTGTTTCGCAAAGGTACTTACCCAGTTCCACAAGGTCGCCTCCGGTGGCCTCGCCAAAATCATACCATTCATTCAGCCGGTCATTGACTTTGAACGATGGCGTCACCTCTTTCCTGAGAGGCGAAAGATACCAGTATTGCTCTGATTTCATATACTGCGCACGGTGGCCGAGCTGGGCCAAAAAGTCCACGATACGCACTCGTTTTGCTTCATCTATGGTCATATTCAAATTCTTTTCACTTGTTTGCGCAAAAGCGGTTTAGTTTAGTTTGCGACCCTATATATATAAATACTAAATTAAACTGAATTATATAGGCCCGCGCCCGCTCTCATTCTTCATCGAAAAGCATGGTTTCTGCCTGTGTCATGTCATAATAAAAAAGTTTATCTCGTTTGATAACCAGTTTTAAGGTGTCAGTCAGATATTGCAGCAGTTTGACCATTACGTTTCTCCCACGCTTAAATCCGATTGCCTCGTAAGCTGTCATCATGGCTTGCAGCATATTTTCAAACCCACGGATAGGTTTGTCTCCAAACGCAGCGGAAAGGGCTTCACGGTGCTGTTCGACGCTTAGTTCCATAAAACCCGTCCGCTGTTTAGGTTTCTGATGTGGGGCATTCTCAAACAAATGCCCTTCTGCGAGAACCGGGAGCCCGCCCTCATTAACAGTGAAAGCAAAGGGTTTAAACTCTTTCTCACGGATGTGTAACGCATGAACCTCGCTGACGTTGGGACAATCGTTGTTTTTGCTGATGACCAGTACAGTCTCCGCCTTGTTGCTCATTTCCGTACCGATATGCCCGCGCACATTGTTATCTCCTTTATTCAAGTGTAGCACACAGTGGATATGCAGGTCATACTTTGATGACCACTCCATCATCTTGTTAATGACTTCCACGGACTCACCGGTGCTGTTTATGTCAAGCATCAGGTCACGGATACCGTCGATGATAACAAGTCCGTATCCTTTTCTTTGACGTAAGGCGTAGTCGATGACCCCAATGCGTATTGCCGGAGAGTATTCGCGCAAGCAAATAAAGTCGAGGTTTTCACTGTCGGTTGTAGTGGGCAGTCCGGCAAGCCGCAAGATGCGTTCCAGTACATTATGACAGTGAAAGCGGCTCTGTTCCGTGTCCACGTACAGAATCTTACGTTTACCTTCCGGGAGGTGCGCCCGGTAGTTCAGCACTTGTTTTCCTGCCAGCGATGCAGCGACAATGGCCGAAACGTTAAATGTTTTTTTTGATTTCGCCTTGCCGGTTGATGCGCTGAAGTTGCCGAGCGTAGCAATGGTCGAGTTGTCTATCCAGATAATCTGTGGCGGCGTTTCATAGGTGTCCGTCGCCCTAATCTGCGAGGCGGAGAGGATATCCGATAAGAAATCCTCCTCCGGCCTCATATCCACATTATATTCAGTTCTTTTTTCGTTTTCCATGGCGTCTTTGATTAAAGAAAGGTTGTGTGGCAGCGGCCTCGTTTGCCATACGTGCTGCTTCATCTACGGTTGGTTCATAATTCTGCAAAAGCCATTCATCCAGATCTTCTTTGGCGAAATATATCATTTTGCCACGTGGCTTGTAATGCGGAATCTCCTTGCCTGATGTTAGCTTGTACAGCATACTCTCGGATATTCCGATATACATACAAGCCTCTTGGAAGGTAAACACCTGTTTGGTGGTATATATATTTTTTTCCAGCAATGCGATGCGTTCCAACAGACCCTCTATCGGATCTAATTTCTTTAGGATGGCTTCGACGCTTGTAAGCCGTTCATTCAGCCGTTCCATGAATGTCAATCTATTATTTTGCATAAATGAGTTATTATAAAATTAGACAATGGAAGTATGCCCTCCGTTATGTAGCGCGCTAACGGAGGGCAAAGATAGGACAACCCAAAAGGGCAGCATGAATTTGCACCGTGATAGTAACCACGTATCACGGCAACTATCACGCTTTTACCTTTCACATACTTCGCTTATTGGCACTTCTTACCACTCTCTCAGTTCATCAATGGCTCGCCTGATACCGTAACCTGCTGATGTCATGTTGTTGCGTAGAGCAGACAGAGCGGATGAAAGGCTTGAAGCTGAAACGAATCCTTTTCCGTCCTTGGTTTGTAAGAACCGTCCATTACTGAGAACGGTCTGCCATTTGGCTTGGATGAACGAGTGCTCAAGGAGTGTATCGAACAGGATGGCCACATGACGGATATTGTTTACACGAATACAGAATCCTTCCTTGCAGGAAAGCAGGGCTTCCATATCTTCCACGTGTAGGGTAGAAACGCAAAACAGATGATAAGCATTGGCACAAGCCGTAATACCTATCATCTGTTTACGAGTGAGATTGCATCCAAAAGAAAGAGGATAAATCCTTGTCGGGCCGTCTTTGCAGCACGTGATGGACTGTGATGGTGGCACAAACATATCATACATTCGTTTCAGTTCCATACACTTCTCGAACGAGAAGTCTGCTTCGGTAAAAAGTGATCGGATAAGATTGGAACAATCGTTTAATAATCCTTTGACGATATGAATGTTCATTTCATGGCAGTTCCGGCAGACCGCATGGTTGCAGTCGATATACCGGTGGCTGTTTACAAAATCCTCCACGTAACGGTGGTACTGCTTACTACCCGCCACGACATCACGGAGATACATTGTTTTTGCTTCAACGAGCAATGCGAAAAATTCTTTCGCTACATCCTGTTCTGCAACAAAATGGTGCAGATGTTTCTTCCCTCCAAAAAGAGAGAGGGCCATTGTTAGGTCTTTTCATGATGAAATACTTTAAATTGGATTTATAATATATTATAAGGGTGTTGCTCCCGAAAGAAAATCCTGCCGGAACAACACCCTAAATAAGTGTTTAGATATCTGGTCTGATGCTCATCGCATTGTCAATCGAATAAACCGTTAGTCAGATTTACTGCATCGTCTTTTTTCTTATTGACGATTTTGGCATACACTTGGGTCATCTTTACAGATGTATGACCGAGCAATTTAGATACAGTGTATAAATCTGCTCCCAATGTCAGCATCATTGTGGCGAACGTGTGGCGGGCCGTGTGAAAGGTGAATCGCTTGGAAATTCCGGCGGCTTTGGCCCATGGTTTGATAAGCTGGTTGATACCTGAAGGCAAATCGAACACATGGTCGTCTGCTGTCTTGTCCCCACGTTCCGGCATCCACTTCAACGCTTCATTGGAGAGCGGAAGGTAAATCGGCTCCTTTGTCTTCTGCATGGCTACTGCCAAGCGGTATTGGCCGTTGTCAATAAACACGTTCTTCCATTGCAATCCGATAATATCACTGATACGTAGTCCACAGAAGCAGGAGAACAGGTAGGCACTTTTTACCCCCTCGTTCTGCATTGGTGTAGCGATTAATGATCTCACTTCTTCAATAGTCATATACGAACGCACACTTTCCGGCATCTTGGGCTTCTCCGATTTTTCCATTTCGTTGAATGGATTCTTTAAGATGCGTTTCGCACGGACAGCGGCATTTAACGCACCGTTGAAAATCTGGTAATAGGTATTACGCGTAGAAGCCGAGAGGGGCTTTCCTTTGGGACGGTAGCTTGTCAGCATATAGTCGATATAGCCGTGGCAAAAAGTGAGGTCAACCTGATTTAATGTGAACCTTTCTCCTGCATACTCTTTCAAGATATCGGTAACAGATTTTATCTGACCCGTGTTTTTCTTGCCACGTTTCTTCTGTTCCTCCTTATAGAGCTGCATCCAGTCCAGCAGATAAACCTTATCCTTGTGATTCATGATACCGGCTTCACCACTTGTCAACTCTATGATACGCTTCGATTTGATTGCATTTGCGGCAGCCATTGTCGTTTCATTCTGTTGGCGGGCATTACGATCCGTTTCCGGAATAAGATACATTTTCAGATACTCGTATGTCCGCTTACCATTACGGTATATATCCAGATACAAACTCTTGCTGCCATTGGCCAATTCCTTCGTTCGAAGACGAATCGGCTCTTTCACTTTTATTGGTTTTCTGGTCCTTGGCATATTTGTGTCCTTTCATTTGTTATTTCCTATCACAAAGGTACAAATAAAAAGCGGAATCAAGAAACAAATAAGAAACAAAAATGCACCTAAAAAGACCAAAACAACTGAAAATGCAGAAAACAACTGAAAATAAAAACTTGTGTATAATTTATTGATATATAGCAGTTTTATCTATATTTATTTGGAGCTTGTTTTCATTTTATATATGTCTTTATGATTATTGGAAATAATAATGCAATTATTAATAGATATGCTTGTAGAATTGCAGAATTGGAGAATGTGAGCTTACAAGAACGTCAGGCTAAACAAGAGGAAATAGGAATCCTGAATAGAAAAATCCTTTGTTTAATAGCAGAAAATAAGCGAGTATGTGAGAATTCGAGTGTTGACGCCTTGTTTGTATTAGAGGAATTGAAGCAAGGAAATTTGATTATTAGTAATATGACTATTGCTGAACGGCAACATATATTTGACTTTTTGGATTTGGTTCATGCGAATTTTATTACTCGACTTAAACAAGAGTTTGATTTAACAAAAAATGAATTATTGTTGGCTGCGTTGCTGAAAGTGGGATTCTCTAACAAGCAATTAATGATTGTTTTTGATTGTGAAATGAAATCCATATATAAAAACAGACAAAGACTAAAAGCAGATTTAGGACTTACTAAGAATGATTCTTTAGAGCAAATGGTAATGATGTATTGAGAAAAAAACGTTTTTTTGTCCTATATGTTTCTTTGTAGTGTGTTGATATATAATTTATTACCTACCCTATTTTTGTCCGCATAGTTATTGCTGAATTATTGTTGAATAGTCCCTAATTTTGTATAAATAAAAAATGAAAGACTATGAAACTGAAAATTATCTTATCTGTATTGTTGTTATTTTCTTTATTAAAGGTCGATGCTAATCCTTTGGTCGACATAAGTATTACTTCTGGAAAAGAAGAAGTCTTTTTGCATTCAAATGATATTCCTTTTGAAATTCTGACTACGGGAAAAGAAGATGGAAGCCGTTCCGTTATACCATTAGTGCCATTTGTTGTATTCGTTGAAGATTCTAATTATTCCGTGGAATTGGATTTTATGGAAGGAATCGGGGTAGTGGAAATTGCCATTTCCCAAAATGGTTCTGTGATTTATTCTTCTTCCGAGAATATTCTATCTCCCCTTCGGAAATATTTGCAACTTCCTTTCGGAGTATCAGGGGAGTATTGTATAGAAATTAAAGGAGATAATGGGGCATATGCATATGGCTGTTTTGAATTATGATATATTGTTAACTAAAAAATGTAATGCTTATGAAAAAGATTAGTTTATTGTTGGTAGGAGTGTTAGCTCTATTTTCTTGTGAGCAAGAGGAATTGGATAACTTTGTGGAAAGTAGTGGTGTGGGGCAGGTGATGACAAGGGCGATAGGTTCTAGTGCGGATTTTGATCCGATAAGTGAGCTTGCCGAAATTCCAGTGAATATTTTGAATATTGGAAACTCTAAACAAAAGTATCTTACTTGTAAAGAGAAAGGTACTGAAATTTGTTTAACAGATAAAGATGATGGATCTTTGAGGCAGAGATGGTATCTGAAGTATGGAAGAACTATTGTTGTTGCTGGGGGAAATAATAGAGTGACATCCGATACATATGGAGTTGTTACTCCTAATAACTATTTATCTTCAGAAATACCTGATAATCTTCGTTTGAGTTATTGGAATAAATCAACTTTTGATTCACCTTTGGCTGGACCTGGCTTAAGCTTTAATTGTTTGGCTGATGCTAATTGTATGATATATACGATGTATGGAAACTTTAATACTGGTTTGTCTTCTTATTATTTGCAATCAGAATCTTCAACGTCTTCCTCTGTAAAGTTTAAAACGAATAATTCCTCAAGCCTCGCTTTATGGGAAATAGTTCCTGTTGGTGAATATGAACTTGTTGGTTTAGAGTATGTACGGACTACGGTTGACAGCTTTGAACCTATAGAAGTGATTTGTGACCATGATGAATATACAAATGAACATTTAAGCGTTGATACATGGAACTATTCTTTATCTACAAGCTATACAGAAAAATCTGATTTTTCAAAAACAGAAGGAGTAAGTGTCACTATTTCAGGAGGATTGAACGTGGGTATACCTAATGTGGTAGGAGATGATTCTTCGCTTGGAGTAAATGTTTCTGTACAGCAGCAGACAAATAAATCTTGGACTTATGGTACAAGTGATAGTAAAACGGTAACAAAAACGAGAACTGGACAAATCCCGATTCAACCAGGTGAAACTGTAAAACTTGATGCGGTGTTAGTCATGTACAAAGGTAGTTTGACTTACGTTGCTACATTAAGGAAAATAGGGGATACTAAAACGTTTAGAGTTAAAGGAAAATGGAGTGGAGACTGCTTTTCTTCTTTTGAAGCTAGAACATATAATCCAACAACAGGGAAATTGGTAGGAGAATATGTTTTAGAATAATGTGATTATCTAAATTATGGTTGTTTATAAATGTTAAATAAATATTGGGGCTTGCAGTATTTAGATTAATCTTTCATTTAATCTTAAAAACAATGAAAAAACGAGGAGAGTACTATATTACTCAATTCTTTTATCTAAATTTGCAAACTCTAATATTTATAGGAAAGATGAAACAATTAAAATTCTTGATGGTTGCCTTGACATTGTTGATGGGCATTTCGTTTACTTCGTGTCTGAATTCAGATGACGGAGAGTATGATGACATTTATGGCATGGTTTTAGTGAATAACTATATGGGATTACTCTCTTTTGAAGATGCTGCGGGTAACACTTATCAACCTACACCGGCTTCTGTTACTCAATTTGAGGCAAATTCAAGTTTGAAGATTTCAGATTCTCGAATGGGAATCATCTTAGGAAAGAGCATAGAACCTGAGACGAATGAAAAATCTAAAACTACCAACTTCACTTTGAAGAATTTTCAGCCTATTTCTTTTGCAAACGCTGTCGTATCAATGACAGCAGAAAGCTTGGTTGTTGATGCGCCGGAAACAGCACCGGTGATAACTTTGAAATTGGAAAATGGGTCAGTTCAGCCATTTTTGTATAACAAGGATATACTTGTAACTCCTATAGCTTGGAGACTGCAAAATGACAACGATAAGTTTAAGATGCATAAATTTGCTTTAGCTTGTGTACTGGATGAAATTGAAGCAGGGGCCACAGACCTTGTTTTCTATCTGCGTCATGATAAGGGTGCTGATGATAAGACAGATGTTTATTATTCTAATTGGTATGGGTATGATATAAAAAATGCTTTAGAAAGGTTTAAAGAAAAAGCAGGAAATCTTCCTACTAAATTAGTTATTAAGTCGCATGAAAGTGGAAATAATAGCAATACAGAAATACCGGAAAACTATACGGAATATACTGTAGAATACAAAATTGCGTCTACTAATCAATAAATTGATATTGAATTACAAAGATTTATTTCATATAGCAATACTACTGATTTCCTCTCCGGCTCGTGCCTGGGAGGAAATTAGTTTAGAGGATAGACGAAAAGTATTTACTACTTTTGTCTATCCTATGATTGGTTTATGCGGGTTGTCCGTTTTCATCGGCTCTTTGATGAAGATGGGATGGGACGGGCCGCAAAGCTTTCAATATGCCATGACACAATGCTGTGCGGTGGCTGTATCCTTGTTTGGAGGATATTTTTTGGCAGCCTATCTCATCAATGGGTTGCGTGTCCGCATGTTTATGCTGGACAGTGATATTCCTTTGGCGCAACAGTTTGCAGGTTATGCACTGGTAGTGGTGTTCATGCTGAGGATTGTTATCGGCATATTGCCTGATTTCGGCATTATGGCTCTGTTGCTCCAATTCTATATCGTGTATGTTGTGTGGGAAGGAAGCAAAAAGGTGATGCAGATAGCGGAAAAAGACCGTTTGCGTTTCACCATTCTTTCTTCTATTTTGTTAATAGCTTGTCCGGTGGCCATTGAATGGATATTCAATAAGCTGACGGTAGTGCTAAACTGATAAATGTTATGAAACAAGCTCCTGTAAATATAAAGAATAAGCGTGCTACGTTCGATTACGAACTGACGGACACCTATACGGCTGGCATTGTGCTTACGGGCACAGAAATCAAGTCCATCCGGTTGGGGAAAGCAAGCTTAGTCGATACGTTCTGTTACTTTGCCAACGGCGAATTGTGGGTGAAGAACATGCATGTGGCCGAATACTTCTATGGTTCGTACAACAATCACAATGCACGCAGGGAGCGCAAGCTTTTGTTGAATAAGAAGGAACTTGAAAAACTGATGCGCGGCACGAAAGATCCGGGTTTCACCATTGTTCCCGTGCGCTTGTTTATCAATGAAAAAGGGCTGGCCAAACTTGTGGTGGCACTTGCCAAAGGTAAGAAGCAATATGATAAGCGCGAATCACTGAAGGAAAAAGATGACAAACGCGATATGGCGCGTATGTTTAAAAGATAATATGAGTAAACTTGGTAGTTTGGTGCGTGAGCGCATCCTTATTTTGGATGGTGCAATGGGCACCATGATACAGCAATACAACTTGACAGAGGGAGATTTTCGGGGTGAACGCTTCTCGCAGATTCCCGGACAGATGAAAGGTAACAATGACCTGCTTTGTCTGACACGCCCCGATGTGATACAAGACATTCACCGCAAGTATCTGGCGGCAGGTGCAGATATTATCGAAACAAATACATTCAGTTCCACCCGCGTCAGTATGGCCGATTATCATGTGCAGGACTATGTGCGTGAGATGAATCTTGCCGCAGTGCGCCTGGCACGCAAAGTGGCAGATGAGTTTACTTCTCTTACTCCCGACAAACCCCGTTTTGTGGCAGGCTCCGTAGGACCGACGAACAAGACCTGCTCTATGAGTCCCGATGTGAACAATCCGGCCTTTCGTGCCTTGAGCTACGATGAACTGGCCGATGCCTACCGTGAGCAGATGGAAGCATTGCTCGAAGGTGGTGTGGATGCTTTGCTGATAGAAACCATTTTTGATACGCTGAATGCCAAGGCTGCTATTTTTGCCGCCGGGCAGGCGATGGAAACTGTAGGAGTTCATGTACCCTTGATGCTCTCTGTGACTGTTTCTGATATTGGAGGGCGTACTCTGTCGGGACAAACTTTGGATGCTTTTCTCGCCTCCGTGCAACATGCCGATATTTTTTCAGTTGGGCTGAACTGCTCCTTTGGCGCCCGCCAGCTGAAACCTTTCCTGGAGCAGCTTGCTGCCCGTGCACCTTATTATATCAGTGCTTATCCCAACGCCGGACTGCCCAACAGTTTGGGCACATACGACCAGACTCCTGCCGATATGGCACATGAAGTAAAAGAGTATATCCATGAGGGATTGGTGAATATTATCGGTGGTTGTTGCGGAACGACAGATGCCTACATTGCCGAGTACTCCTCGCTGATTGCCGGTGCAACGCTCCATCAGCCGGTTCCCAGACCGGAAAATCTTTGGCTCTCCGGGCTTGAACTTCTGGAAGTGAAGCCGGAAAATAACTTCGTGAATGTGGGTGAACGCTGTAATGTTGCGGGTTCGCGCAAATTCTTGCGTCTGATTAATGAAAAGAAATACGACGAGGCGCTCAGCATCGCTCGCCGGCAGGTGGAAGACGGTGCGCAGGTCATCGACATCAATATGGATGACGGACTGCTGGATGCCCGGACAGAGATGACGACTTTCCTCCATCTGATAGCTTCGGAACCGGAGATTGCCCGTGTTCCCGTCATGATAGACTCCTCTAAGTGGGAAGTGATTGTGGCCGGATTGAAATGCTTGCAAGGCAAGTCCATCGTCAACTCCATCTCCTTGAAGGAGGGGGAAGATAAATTCCTGGAGCATGCGCGTACCATAAAGCAATATGGTGCGGCGACCGTGGTGATGGCTTTTGATGAAAAAGGGCAGGCAGACACGTACGAACGTAAGATTGAGGTCTGCGAACGGGTATACCGTCTTTTGGTGGACAAGATAGGTTTCAATCCCCATGATATAATTTTCGACCCGAATGTACTTGCCGTGGCAACCGGTATGGACGAGCACAACAATTATGCTGTAGACTTTATCCGTGCCACCGGATGGATACGCAAGAATCTGCCCGGTGCGCATGTCAGTGGAGGAGTGAGTAACCTTTCCTTCTCTTTCCGCGGCAATAATTACATTCGCGAGGCGATGCATGCCGTATTCCTTTACTATGCCATCCGCGAGGGCATGGATATGGGTATCGTCAATCCGGCTGCCTCCGTTCTTTACACCGATATTCCCGCTGATATATTGGAGCGCATAGAGGATGTGGTCTTGAACCGTCGTCCCGATGCTGCCGAGCGTCTGATAGAAACTGCCGAACGCTTGAAAGCGGAAGCGGAGGCGGCGAAAACTTCCGGAGGAGAGCGGCAGGCTGCCGCCCATTCCCAGCTTGCCTGGAGAGAGGGGACTCCTGTGGAAGAACGGTTGAAGTACGCCTTGACAAAGGGTATCGGCGATTATCTGGAAGAAGACCTTGCCGAAGCGTTGAAGCTGTATCCCAAAGCTGTTTCTATCATTGAAGGTCCGTTGATGGCAGGCATGAATCATGTCGGCGACTTGTTTGGGGCAGGCAAGATGTTCCTGCCGCAAGTAGTGAAGACGGCGCGCACCATGAAGAGGGCGGTTGCCATCCTCCAGCCCGTAATCGAGTCGGAGAAAGAAGAAGGTGCGACTGCTGCCGGGAAGGTACTACTGGCTACGGTGAAAGGTGATGTGCACGACATTGGCAAAAATATAGTCTCGGTAGTAATGGCCTGCAACGGGGACGATATAGTGGACCTTGGCGTCATGGTGCCTGCCGAAACCATTGTACAGCATGCCATAGAGGAAAAGGTAGACATGATAGGATTGAGTGGCTTGATAACCCCTTCGCTGGATGAAATGGTGCATGTAGCCATTGAGCTGGAAAAGGCAGGTCTGGACGTTCCTCTGCTGATAGGTGGTGCCACGACTTCACCGCTTCACACAGCTCTGAAAATTGCTCCGGTCTATCATGCTCCCGTAATCCATCTGAAGGACGCTTCACAGAATGCTACAGTAGCAGCCAAGCTGATGAATCCTAAGACAAAGGAGGAGCTGGAAGAAGAACTGCATGAGAAGTATCGGCAGTTGTGCGAAAAGAACCGGGAGAAACAAGTGACAACCGTTTCCCTGGAAGAAGCGAGAAAGAACAAACTGAATCTGTTTTAAATAGGAAGGAAAATAAGGATTAGGGATTAATCCTTAATCCCTATTTTTTTATCTTTTTCTTGTATTGCTCGAAGCGTGACGTAATATCCCTTACGAAGTTATAAGTTTCGATGCCACGGAAATAGCCGTTTTTGCAGACGGGGTCGGTGAAGTATTCCTCATTGCTTTTTAGCAGAATGAAGTTTTCTACATTATCACGCCAGACATATTTGTTTTTGCCGTATTTTTCGGCCAGTGCCATGGCATCCAGCACATGGCCGATACCGGAATTATAAGATGCCAGCACAAAGTTGATGCGTTCTTCCTGGGGTATCTTGGAAAAACTTTTGGCTGTGGCGCCTATGTATTTCACGGCAGCCTTTATGCTCTCTTCAGGGTTCTGTTCCTTTCCTTCGGGTAGCCCCATAGCCCTGGCTGTGGCAGGCATCAGTTGCATCAGCCCCCTGGCACCCGCCCAAGATACGGCAGTGGAGTCGAAGTTGGATTCTGTATACGCCAGAGACGCCAGCAGACGCCAGTCCCAGTCTATTTCGGGAGCATATTTCTTGAACAAATCATCGTAATGGGAAATTTTTCCTTCGCGCAGGGAGAGGATAGGAGAGTGGGGAATGGCCTTGCCGATTTCAAAATATCGTTTCATACTTGCTGTATAGGCAGGTGAAGTCATATTCTCCTCATGCCATTTGTTGGCGGTGGCTGCCAGTTGCGGACAGTCTTTCCGGACTGCCCACGATGCACGCTGGTCAAAGCTGATGGAGAGTCCGATATTTAGGTTGGGGTAATAGGTGGTATTAAGCTGTGCCACATCATTGTCTGCTACGGTATAGGGGATTTTTCCTTGTGCCACCTGGGTGATGAGGTCTTCTGCACTGATACTGTCGTTGGTCACTTTATGGATGTGGATACCTCCTCCGAGCTCTTCGTCCAGATTGACCAGCCGTTCATAATATTTTCCGGGCTTCACATATACATCTTTCCCGATGAGTTCCGTCACGTCTTTCAGTGGTTTGGTGCGTCCGCCGTTACGTTGCACGATGACTTGGTGCGTGATGACCTCCTCACCGCAATATATCAGGCTGTCTTTCCATTCTTTAGTGATAGGCAGGTTGTAGGCAATGAGGTCTCCCTTGCCTGCCAATAACTTCTCTATGAGTTCGTGCACGTTCCGGGCTACCTCTATTCTTAGCTTTACTCCCAGGCTCTTGGCAAACTGTTCGCTTAGCTCATACTGGAATCCCATGTCCTGGCCACGGTAGATGAAGTAGGAAGTGGAACTGTACAGTGTCAATACGACCAGTTCTCCGCTGTCCTTTATCTGTTGCAGGTCATCCGCTTCTTCTTTTTCGGCAGGATGTCCTCCACGGCATCCTGCGATGCAGCACAACAACAACAGCAAGATAATTGGGACGGGAGAATTGATAATGGATGATTTATGTCTGGCGAAAGAAAACAGGCTGTTCATATCTCATAGGGTTTAGTGCGTTCTTAATCCTCCATTATCAATTCTCCATTACAAATTAACTCCCCAAGTGCTTCTTGATGTACATGGTCAATATATCAATGGCCACCTGGTTGTTTCCGCCTTCCGGCACAATGAGGTCGGCGTATCGTTTGCAGGGCTCTATGAATTGCTGGTGCATGGGTTTCAGTATACGTGTATAGCGTTCCATAACGGCTTCGGCCGTACGTCCGCGTTCCACTACATCGCGCTGGATTACACGAATTAGGCGTTCGTCGGGGTCAGCGTCTACAAATATCTTGAGGTCCATCATGCTTCGCAGTTTCTTGTCGCACAAGGCAAGGATACCTTCTATGATGATGACTTCCCGGGGCTCGATATGGATGGTTTCGGGCTGCCGGGTACACGTCAGGTATGAGTAGGTGGGCTGTTCTATGCTTCTTCCTTCGCGCAGCATGGCGACATGCCTGGAAAGAAGGCTCCACTCGAAAGCGTCGGGGTGGTCGAAGTTGATGTTCTGCCGTTCTTCCACGGGCACATGGCTGCTGTCCTTGTAGTAAGAGTCTTGTGGCAACAATACCACTTCACCAGCCGGTAGGCTTTCGATAATTTTACGTACGACGGTGGTCTTTCCCGAGCCGGTTCCGCCTGCAATTCCTATTATTAACATCCGTTTAAGTGTATATTTGAAACAAAACCAGTATTTTTGCAGTTGTTAAAACAGCCGCTTAGGCTGACAAATATAGTGATAAATCATTTAAATGGCAAAGTTATGGTAAAGCACATTGTATTATTTAAGTTAAAAGATGAGGCACCGGCTGACGAAAAGTTGGCTGCGATGAACAGTTTCAAGGCAGCTATCGAAGCGCTTCCGGCTAAAATATCCGTTATCCGCAAGATTGAAGTCGGATTGAACATCAATCCTGCCGAGGCTTGGAACATCGCTCTTTACAGTGAGTTCGATACGTTGGATGACGTGAAATACTATGCTACCCATCCCGACCATGTAGCTGCCGGCAAGCTTATCGCTGCTGTGAAAGAGAGCCGTGCCTGCGTGGACTACGAGATAATTGAAAATTAAAAATTAAATCAGAGAACATGAAGAAATTACTGTTCCCTTTCGTTCTGTTGCTCTTCGCTGTGGCGGTGCAGGCACAGATACAAGACCCCGTCAAGTTCAATTCCGAACTGAAGATTTTGGCTGCCGATGAAGCGGAGGTCGTTTTTACGGCTGCTATTGACAAGGGCTGGCATGTCTATTCCACCGACTTGGGCGATGGAGGGCCTATCTCGGCGACTTTCAATGTGGAGAAAATCTCCGGAGCGGAAGTGGTGGGTAAACTGAAGCCCGTAGGCAAGGAAATCTCTACTTTCGATAAGTTGTTCGAAATGAAGGTGCGCTATTTTGAGAATACGGCGCAATTTGTGCAGAAGCTGAAGTTGACGGGTGGCGCTTATCAGATAGAAGGCTATCTGGAATATGGCGCTTGCAACGATGAAAACTGCCTGCCGCCCACACAAGTTCCTTTCAAGTTCTCCGGCAAGGCAGAAGGGGCTGCCAAAGAAGCTGCCGCCGCTGCCGCTGAAACGAAAGCCGAAGAACAGCCCGCAAAGCAGGAGGCTGTCTCCGGCACGGCTCCCGTGGCTGCCATCGGCGGTGCGGACGGGCCGACGGAAATCAATGTGGCGGACAAGGCGGACCTCTGGAAACCGGTCATCAGTGAACTGCAATCTTTGGGCGAAACCACTTCGCAGGAAGACATGTCCTGGATTTATATCTTCATTACGGGATTTGCCGGCGGACTGCTGGCACTCTTCACCCCCTGTGTATGGCCCATCATCCCGATGACGGTCAGCTTCTTCCTGAAACGCAGCAAGGACAAGAAGAAGGGCATCCGCGATGCGTGGACGTATGGCGCTTCCATCGTGGTGATTTATGTGACGCTCGGACTGGCAATCACGCTTGTTTTCGGAGCCAGCGCACTGAACGCACTCTCTACGAATGCAGTATTCAATATCCTTTTCTGCCTGATGCTGGTGGTGTTTGCGGCTTCCTTCTTCGGAGCGTTCGAGATAACGTTGCCCTCCAAGTGGAGTACGGCTGTAGACAGCAAGGCCGAGGCGACAAGCGGTTTGCTCAGCATCTTCCTGATGGCATTTACCTTGTCGCTGGTATCTTTCTCCTGCACGGGACCCATTATCGGATTCCTGCTGGTGCAGGTTTCCACGACGGGCAGCGTGGTGGCTCCCGCCATCGGCATGCTGGGCTTTGCCATAGCTTTGGCATTGCCTTTCACGCTGTTTGCCCTGTTCCCGTCCTGGTTGAAGTCCATGCCCAAATCCGGTGGATGGATGAATATCATCAAGGTGACGCTTGGCTTCCTGGAGCTGGCTTTTGCCCTGAAGTTCCTTTCGGTAGCCGATTTAGCTTACGGTTGGCGCCTCCTCGACCGTGAAACGTTCCTTGCTCTGTGGATTGTACTTTTTGCGCTGCTTGGTTTCTACTTGCTGGGCAAAATCAAGTTCCCGCACGATGATGACGATACGAAAGTTAGTGTACCCCGTTTCTTCATGGCGTTGGCCTCGCTGGCATTTGCGGTGTATATGGTTCCTGGTTTGTGGGGAGCTCCGCTGAAGGCTGTCAGTGCTTTTGCGCCGCCCATGCAGACGCAGGATTTCAATCTTTACAATAATGAAGTGCATGCCAAGTTCGACGATTACGACCTCGGTATGGAGTATGCCCGCCAGCATGGCAAGCCCGTGATGCTCGACTTCACCGGTTACGGTTGCGTGAACTGCCGTAAGATGGAGCTTGCCGTATGGACAAACCCGAAGGTGAGTGACATTATCAACAACGACTATGTACTTATCACGCTTTACGTCGACAACAAGACACCGCTTCCTTCTCCCGTGAAGATTGTGGAGAACGGCACGGAACGTACGCTACGTACCGTAGGCGACAAGTGGAGTTATCTGCAGCGCGTCAAGTTTGGTGCCAATGCGCAGCCCTTCTACGTGCTGATTGACAACGAAGGCAAGCCGCTCAACAAGTCCTACTCCTACGACGAGGATATACCTAAGTATATCGAGTTCCTGCAGACCGGACTGGAGAATTATAAGAAAGAGAAATAAATAGAATTGGAAAAAGGATGCTTGTAAAAAGGCATCCTTTTTTCACTAAATCCCCTTTTTGTATGAAACACATTATAGACATTGATGCTTGGGAACGCCGGGATAACTACGGCTTTTTCCGCAGTTTTGTAAATTCCTGGTATTCCGTCACCACAGAGATTGACTGCACGGAAGCCAGTGCTGCAGCCCGGGCTGCAAAGCGCTCCTTTTTCCTTTATTATCTGTATGCTGTGGTGCGTTCGGCCAATGAAGTCGATGAACTCCGTTACCGTACCGACAAGGAAGGCCGGGTTGTTTTTCACGACCGGGTGGACATCATTTCTCCGATAGCCGTTCCTGGGAAAACATTCTATACCGTGCGCATTCCCTATTACGAAGACTTTGAACGTTTCTATGCCGAAGCCTACGCCTTGATAACAAACATGCCCGAGGACGGTGACCCTTATGGAGCCGAAAAGATTCTTGCCGAGCAAGGCGATTACGATGTGGTCCATCTGAGTGCGGTTCCCAAAATGTATTTCACCTCGATAACCTATACACTTGCCGAAGCAGGCAACGGTTGCAGTTATCCGTTGATGACTGCCGGCAAGGCCGTATCTCGTGAAGGCCGTCTGGTATTTCCTCTTTCCATTTATGTGAACCATGCTTTTGTCGACGGTTCTCATTTGACCTCCTTCTTCGGAAAGGTGGAGGAGTATTTGAAAGAGATTTCACATAAATGAATCACCCCAAATAAATAATCTATGAAACGCTTATAAGGGTGTTTTTTCATGCTACAAATATATATGATGCCATACATATATGGCAACTTTGAGTTGTTTTTTGTATCTCGGTTTCTGTTTTTTAAGTATCATTGAAAAATCGGAAATGTGCAGACAAGATTTGTAGTATTACAGAATTGTTACAGAATTTATCCTTACCTTTGACACTTTAACAGAATAAGCGTATGGTAAGTAATATATCTTCATGCACGAAAGTACTTGTTTTGCCGATAGTTCTATGGGTTGTTTCGTCTTTTTCCCTGCGGGCGCAGGAGAAGGATTTTGCCACTTGGGCGAATGCCGGTTTCGAATATAAGTTGAAGCCGGCATTTACTGTTTCCGGTGGACTGGAGTGGCGTACAAAGGATGATTTGGGAAAGACAGACCGGTGGGGGCTGAAGGTGGGGGGGAGCTATAAGCTGTTGCCTTTTCTGAAGCTTGGAGCTGGGTATGAGACGCATTACCGCAATCGGGGGGCAGATGGCTGGAAGTTCCGGCACCGCTACCGTTTGGAAGGCACTCTGTCTGCCCGTGTGCAAAGGGTGAAACTGTCCTTGCGTGAGCGCTTTCAGCATACGTTCGATGGGCATAGAGATGAGTTCCGCTTGCGCTCGCGTGCGAAGTTTGCCTATGACATTCCGAAGTGCAAGCTGGAACCGTATGCTTCGGCCGAGATGTATAATGGTTTGAATAAGACAGAGCACTTCGGAGTAAAGCGGATGCGCTATCGTGGGGGTATTACGTTGCCCTTGTCCGAGCGCTGGGAGGTGGACATCTTCTATTGCAGGCAATGGGAGAAGGATAAGCGGAAGGATATAGTAGGGGTGGAGTGTGTTTATAGCTTTTGAGGGGAGATGAGGGCTGAAAGCCTTTTTTTACTTTTTGTTCTTCCGGTACTCCTTTTTCAGATAAAAGTTGAATCCGGCATATATTTGGAGGGTGCCGAACCCGTTGTTTAGGGAGAAACTGTTTTTGTAGTAGTCGTATGTCCGTCCTACGAATGAAGTACCCACGAAATATTTGCTGTTGTTGTATACCACACCTGCACGCAGAATGAAGTCGATATTGAAATTCTTGTACCAGTCGTCCGCTTCCCGCTCTTCTGTCTTCTCTATGCGTGATGTCTTGTAGGCGACCGCCGGATTGAACGACAGGCATGCGAGGCAGTTGCGGGCGAACACCCAATTGTAGGCATAGCCGGCGTTGAGGCTGATGTTCGTGTATTTGATATGTTTCACCTTCATACCCGGGTTCATGGTTTCCTGAATGATTTCGGGCAGCTTGGTATAGTCGAAGTTTAGATTGTGGGTGGATACGGAGAATCCGGCAATGAAAGAACCTGCATTGCGGCGCTGGTTGGTGGACTGGCTGAAGGCGGCTGGATAGGAGAAACGCCGATTGTTGAAAATGTAATACAGATTCAATCCCTTCATCTTTACTTTCAATCCGTTGAAGTCTTCGGAATAATTGGAGGGAATCTCGTCGGAAAAGCCGGATACCTTGTGTATCTTATAGTCATTTCCGGTACTGCGATAGAAAATGTCGACTCCCAGTTTGGAACTGTAAAGACTGAGATCAAACTCCGTACCGCGCTTTTTCTTGCTTTTCTTTCCGTAGAGCCAGTCCGTATTGACAGCCCATCCCAGGAATATCCAACGCCATCCGAAGTAAGCGCCTATCTTGTTGTGAGGGTTGGGCGAGAAACGGAGCCGCTGGTCGTCATTGCCCACAGAGTAGTATTCGTAATTGGTGAAATGGTCGAGCATCAGGGCGTAATTGTATCGGTTGGGACTGATATAGGTAGTGTCGAAGTCGCTGAAATCAAGGAATCTCTTCAGTACTTTTCCGAAGGTGTTCTTATGTACGACGCTGTCGCACGTGGCAGAACCGTTCTCCTCGTTTTGTGCAAACAATGAGAACGTAAATAATATCCATAAGCAGAAAAAGGCCCCTCTTTGCATCTTGTTGTTCACTTCCATTTATACAAAGCTAAATAAAATAACCGTTTTTAAACAGCATCCCGCTAATTTTCTTTAGAAAAAGGCATCAATAATTTGTAGTTCTCAATCGGAATGACTAATATTGAACGTTTTATTGAGAGAATTTATGAATCAGAATCAGATAAAGAAGAATACGATATGAAGAAGATTATCAATCCGTGGAAAGATATGGAGGGGTACAACTGTTTCGGTTGCTCTCCCGACAATGAAGCCGGTGTGAGAATGGAGTTTTATGAGGACGGTGACGAGGTGGTGAGCATTTGGAAGCCGCGTCCGGAGTATCAGGGATGGCTGAATACGTTGCATGGAGGCATCCAGTCCGTATTGCTGGATGAAATCTGCGGTTGGGTAGTGTTCCGCAAGCTGCAGACTGGCGGAGTGACATCGAAAATGGAGACCCGGTTCCGCAAATCCATATCGACCAACGACACGCATGTGGTGCTGCGGGCTTCACTCCGGGAGCAAAAGCGGAATATCGCCATCATAGAAGCGCGTCTGTACAATAGCATGGGAGAACTTTGTACGGAAGCTACCTGCACTTACTTCACCTTCCCGAAAGAGAAAGCGGAAACGGAAATGCATTTCCATAGCTGCGAAGTGGAGCAGGAGGAAATATTGCCGTTGATTTGATTGCTTCACCACAGATTACACAGATTTGCACAGATTATTTTTATTTCAATCTGTGCAAATCTGTGTAATCTGTGGTGAAGCAAGATGAATTTGAAAGAAGAAATAAACTTTTTGTGATAAATCTTTTGGAGTTTCAAACTTTTAGTTTACTTTTGTCGCATTAAAACAAAAAAATATGAAGAATATCGTTGCACATCATCACCATCATCATCCTGACGAATAACTCGGTGGGCGTATGAGTGTATATGTACAACAAATGACATAAATGACGAGGCTTGCCGAATAGTGGTAAGCCTCGTTTTGTTTTCTGTCATCTCATTCAAAATAGTAAATAGTAAATAGTAAATAGCCTTATGTTAAGAATTGCAGTACAAGCTAAAGGTCGTCTTTATGACGAGACCATGTCATTTTTGGGAGAATCGGATATTAAGTTGAGTGCCATGAAGCGTTCGTTGTTGGTGCAGTCGTCAAACTTTCCTCTTGAAGTGTTGTTTTTGAGGGATGACGACATTCCGCAGTCTGTGGCTACCGGAGTGGCTGATATAGGCATTGTGGGTGAGAATGAATTTGTTGAGAAGAATGAGGATGCGGAGATAATCAAGCGTCTGGGATTCAGCAAGTGCCGTCTGTCTCTTGCCATGCCGAAGGATATTGAGTATCCGGGGGTGAAGTGGTTTCACGGAAAGAAGATTGCGACATCTTATCCGGGTATCCTTTCCGGCTTTTTGAAAGAGAATGGGGTGAATGCGGAGATACACGTCATTACGGGGTCGGTAGAAGTGGCGCCGGGCATCGGTCTGGCAGATGCCATTTTCGATATTGTAAGTTCCGGTTCTACGCTGGTGAGCAACCGCCTGAAGGAAGTGGAGGTTGTGATGAAGTCCGAAGCGCTACTGATTGGCAACAAGAACATGAGCGAGGAAAAGCAAGAGATATTGAAGGAGCTGTTGTTCCGTATGGATGCCGTGAAGACAGCCGAAGATAAGAAATATGTGCTGATGAATGCCCCGAAAGAGAAACTGGATGAGATTGTCTCTGTACTTCCGGGCATGAAGAGCCCCACGGTGATGCCTTTGGCACAAGAAGGCTGGTGCTCGGTACATACCGTACTCGACGAGAAGTGTTTCTGGGAGATAATCGGAAAGCTGAAAGCATTGGGGGCGGAAGGCATTCTGGTGCTGCCGATTGAGAAAATGATAATTTAAAGCCTCGAGGATGTGTCAAAAGTATATAAACGCTTTCTTTATGTTACGACATTAGGTGCGAATTACGCGAAATAGCGCGGATTCGGTAAAATAAATCCGTGAAATCCGCGTAATCAGCGCCTAAAAGAAAGTCTTCAGAGAGTTTTGACACACCTCCAATAATATCATGGTTTATGCATAAATCTTTAAAAACATGTCATTATGATATTGATTAGTAATCCCGATAAATCCCAGTGGCAAGAGATTCTGAAACGTCCGGTGATGAATACGGAGAATCTGTTTGATACGGTGCGGAGTGTTATTGACCGTGTGAAGGAGGAGGGAGACCGTGCTGTGCTGGATTATGAAGAAAAATTTGATAAAGTGGTGTTGGCCTCGCTGGCAGTGTCGGAAGAGGAACAGCAGGAAGCGGAAAACCTGGTGAGTGAAGACTTGAAAGCAGCTATTCGCCTGGCAAAGCAGAACATCGAGACTTTCCACGCCGCACAACGCTTTGAGGGCAAGAAAGTGCAGACTCAGCCGGGGGTGACCTGCTGGCAGAAAGCGGTTGCCATAGAAAAGGTGGGATTGTATATCCCCGGAGGAACGGCTCCGCTGTTTTCTACGGTACTGATGCTGGCCGTTCCCGCCAGGATTGCCGGATGCAAGGAGATTGTTCTCTGCACCCCTCCGGGACGTGACGGAAAGGTACATCCCGCTGTGTTGTTTGCCGCAAAAGTGGCAGGTGTCAACCGGATTTTCAAAGCTGGCGGCATACAAGCCATTGCCGCTATGGCATACGGAACGGAAAGTGTGCCTAAGGTTTACAAGATATTCGGTCCGGGAAATCAGTATGTCACGGCTGCCAAACAGCTTGTGAGCTTGCGTGATGTGGCGATAGATATGCCGGCAGGACCTTCGGAAGTAGAAGTTTTGGCTGACGAAACAGCTAATCCGATTTTTGTCGCCGCCGACTTGTTGAGCCAGGCAGAACACGGAGTGGACAGTCAGGCTATATTAATTACGACCTCTGTCGAATTGCAACAAGCTGTAAAGGTGGAAGTGGAACGCCAACTGGCCTTACTGCCACGTAAAGAGATTGCCGAAAAGTCTCTTGCCAATAGCAAACTGATTGTAGTGGACAGCATGACAGAAGCCATTGAATTGACCAACGCGTATGCTCCCGAACATCTTATCATAGAAACCGAGGATTATCTTTCCGTGGCAGAACGTATCGTGAATGCCGGTTCTGTATTCTTGGGTTCTCTTACTCCGGAGAGTGCGGGAGATTATGCTTCGGGCACAAACCATACCTTGCCGACAAACGGCTATGCCAAAGCATACAGCGGTGTCAGCCTCGACAGCTTTATCCGCAAGATAACTTTCCAGGAGATAAAGCCGGAAGGATTGAATATCATTGGCCCTGCCATCGAGCTGATGGCTGCCAATGAACAGCTGGATGCGCATAAGAATGCCGTGAGCGTGAGACTGGGGCAGTTGGAAAATGAAAATTGAAAGTTGAAAATTGAGAGTTGATGGCTTAAAGTAATTTTAATCGTAAAATCGTAAATTGTCAAATCGTAAATAACATGGTGAAAACATTACAAGAACTTACCCGTCCGAATATCTGGCGTCTGAAGCCTTATTCTTCAGCACGAGATGAATATAATGGTGCTGCGGCATCCGTTTTTCTCGATGCAAACGAGAATCCTTATAACATGCCGCACAACCGTTATCCCGACCCCATGCAGCGGGAGCTAAAGACAGAATTGTCTAAAATTAAAAAGGTGAGTCTCGATTCCATCTTCTTAGGGAATGGCAGTGATGAAGCTATCGATTTGGTGTTCCGTGCTTTTTGTGAACCCCGTGTGGACAATGTAGTGGCCATCGACCCTACCTACGGCATGTATCAAGTCTGTGCTGACGTTAATGATGTGGAGTACCGCAAGGTGCTGCTCGATGAGGATTTCCAGTTCTCTGCCGACAAGCTTCTGGCTGCTGCGGATGAGCATACCAAACTGATTTTTATCTGCTCTCCCAACAATCCTACCGGCAATGACCTGCTCCGTAGCGAGATTGAAACGCTGATTCGCCAGTTTGATGGGTTGGTGATACTGGATGAGGCATACAATGACTTCTCCGAGGCACCTTCCTTCCTCGAAAATTTGAATCAATATCCGAATCTCATTGTACTGCAAACCTTTTCCAAAGCATGGGGATGTGCTGCCATCCGTCTGGGTATGGCATTTGCTTCACCGGAGATTATCGGCATCCTCAATAAAATAAAATATCCCTATAATGTGAACCAGTTGACACAGAAGCAGGCAGTGGAAATGCTTCACCGCTATTATGAAATAGAACGTTGGGTGAAGACCCTGAAAGAAGAGCGGGAGAACCTGGAAGCCGAGTTTGCCGCACTGCCATGCACGGTGAAGATGTTCCCCTCCCATGCTAATTTCTTCCTGGCCCGTGTGACGGATGCTGTGAAGATTTACAATTATCTGGTAGGCAAGGGTATCATTGTCCGCAATCGTAACTCCGTGTCACTTTGTGGAAATTGCTTGCGGGTGACGGTAGGAACGAGAGGAGAAAATGAAAAGTTGATTGAAGCGTTGAAAGTATTTACGATTTGAGCATTTACCATTTATGAAGAAGAAAGTACTTTTTATAGACCGTGACGGGACTTTAGTCATTGAGCCGCCCATTGATTATCAGCTGGACTCCCTGGAGAAGCTGGAGTTCTATCCGAAAGTGATGCGTAATCTTGGCTTCATCCGCAGTAAGCTGGATTTTGATTTTGTGATGGTGACCAATCAAGACGGGCTCGGTACAGCTTCCTTTCCGGAAGATACCTTTTGGCCGGCACACAATCTGATGATGAAGACATTGGAAGGCGAAGGTATCACCTTCGACGACATCTACATAGACCGCAGCATGCCCAACGACAATGCACCGACCCGCAAGCCACGTACCGGAATGCTTACCAAATACCTCGATAATCCGGACTACGATTTGTCCCACAGTTTCGTCATTGGTGACCGGCCTACGGATGTGGAACTGGCAAAGAATCTGGGCTGCCGCGCCATTCTTCTGCAAGATGACACGGCGTCATTGAAACCCGTTTCCGAAGGTGGTGGTACCGCTTGTGACGGACTTGAAGATTACTGCGCCCTCGCCACCAAGGATTGGGATAAGGTTGCCGAATTCCTCTTTGCCGGTGAGCGTACGGCGGAAGTACGTCGCACTACCAAAGAGACAGATATATACGTATCCTTGAATTTGGATGGCGACGGGCATTGTGATATCGCGACCGGACTGGGATTCTTCGACCACATGTTGGAGCAGATAGGCAAGCACGGCGGCATGGACCTCACCATCCGTGTGAAAGGTGACCTTGAAGTGGACGAGCATCACACTATCGAAGATACCGCCCTTGCCCTGGGCGACTGTCTTTATCAGGCCTTAGGAAGCAAGCGGGGCATTGAACGCTACGGCTATGCCCTTCCTATGGACGATTGTCTTTGCCAAGTGTGCCTCGACTTCGGCGGACGCCCGTGGCTGGTATGGGATGCCGAGTTCAAGCGCGAGACGGTAGGAGATATGCCTACGGAAATGTTCCTGCATTTCTTCAAGTCCTTGAGCGATGCTGCCCGGATGAATCTTAATGTAAAAGCCGAAGGACAGAACGAACATCATAAGATAGAGGGCATCTTCAAGGCGTTGGCACGTGCGCTGAAGATGGCGGTGAAGAGGGATATTTATCACTTTGAACTGCCAAGCTCGAAAGGAGTGTTGTAGAATCGTACAGACAACTGCTGCAAAGTTACTGCATACCTTTTGCAGTGCTGCTGCAAAGCAGTTGCAGTGACGCTGCAAGGCTTTTGCAGAGCCACTGCAGATGTATTGCAGAGCTACTGCAAATGCATTGCAAAGTTTTGCAGTTGTATATCTCTGATTAATAGATAAGTAGTGTTATGTCACATTTAGCCCCTTTGATAGCTGATTTAGCTCTGATATTGATTTGTGCGGGGATTATGACCCTGCTTTTTAAGAAGTTGAAGCAACCGCTGGTATTAGGATATGTAGTTGCAGGATTCCTTGCCAGCCCTCACATGGCCTATACACCGTCAGTGATGGACACGGCTAATATACAGACCTGGGCGGATATAGGTGTTATCTTCCTGTTGTTTGCACTGGGATTGGAATTCAGCTTCAAGAAGATTGTGAAGGTGGGAGGGGCAGCGATTATTGCTGCGTGTACCATCATCTTTTGTATGATATTGTTGGGTGTGACGGTAGGTACCGGTTTCGGCTGGAAACGGATGGACTGTATCTTTCTGGGCGGTATGATTGCCATGTCATCCACCACTATTATCTATAAGGCGTTTGATGATTTGGGGATGCGCAAGAAACAGTTCACGGGGCTGGTACTCAGTGTGCTTATTCTGGAGGATATTCTTGCCATCGTATTGATGGTGATGCTCTCCACGATGGCAGTCAGCCATAACTTCGAGGGTACGGAGATGCTGGAGAGCATTGCCAAATTGCTGTTCTTCCTGATACTTTGGTTTGTAGTGGGTATTTACCTCATCCCCGGATTGCTGAAGCGGTGCCGGAAGCTGATGAGCGAGGAAACCTTGCTGATAGTCTCTCTCGGGCTCTGTTTCGGCATGGTGGTGATGGCTGCACATACGGGGTTCTCGGCTGCTTTCGGTGCCTTCATCATGGGTTCCATTCTTGCCGAAACGGTAGAGGCGGAGAGTATAGAGCGGCTGGTAAAGCCGGTCAAGGACTTGTTTGGTGCCATCTTCTTTGTATCGGTCGGCATGATGGTAGACCCAGCCATGATTGTGGAGTATGCGGGACCTATTGTCGTGATTACTTTAGCGGTTATCCTCGGGCAATCCCTTTTCGGGACGCTGGGTGTGCTGCTGGCGGGGCAACCGCTGAAGACAGCCATGCAGTGCGGTTTCAGCCTGACGCAAATCGGTGAGTTTGCCTTTATTATAGCTTCGCTGGGCGTGTCGCTGCATGTCACCAGCCATTTCTTGTATCCTATTGTGGTGGCGGTGTCTGTCATCACTACTTTCCTTACTCCTTATATGATTCGTTTGGCAGACCCCGCTTCCAATCTTGTGGACACGCATTTGCCGGAAAAATGGAGAAAGTTCTTGACCCGCTATGCTTCAGGTTCGCAGACCATGAACCATGAAAGTCTGTGGAAGAAACTGATATTTGCACTGGTCAGGATTACGGTTGTATATTCCATCATTTGTGTGGCGGTGATAGCTTTGGCGTTCCGTTTTCTGGTGCCTTTCGTGCACGACAGTCTGCCCGGGGTATGGGGCTCTTTGTTGGCTGCCTTTATCATCATTCTGTGTATAGCTCCGTTTCTGCGTGCTATCATGATTAAAAAGAATCATTCGGAGGAGTTCGTGACTTTATGGAAGGATAACCGTGGAAACCGGGCGCCGTTGGTGGCTACCATTGTACTGCGTTTGCTGCTGGGTGTTTCGTTTGTCATGTTCGTTATAGCCGGTTTATTCAAGATGTCTGTGGGACTGGTATTTGGAGTGGCGGTATTGCTGGTGACTTTAATGATACTCTCCCGCCAGTTGAAGAAGCAGTCCATCATGATAGAGAGGACATTCTTCCAGAATCTGCGGTACCGCGACATGCGTGCCGAGTATATGGGAGAGAAGAAACCGGAGTATGCGGGGCGTCTGCTGTCACGCGACCTGCACCTGACGGATTTTGAGATTCCCGGTGAGTCGGAATGGGCAGGCAGGACATTGGCGGAGCTGAATTTTGGAAAGAAATACGGTATCCATGTGGTCTCTATCCTTCGGGGTAAGAAACGGATTAATATTCCCGGAGCGTCTGTCCGCCTTTTCCCGCAGGACAAGATACAAGTAATTGCCACGGATGAGGAATTGAACATCTTCGGCCAGGAGATGGATAAGGTGTCTGCCATGAATGCGGATGTGATAGAGAAGAGTGAGATGATTCTACGCCAGTTCTGTGTGGACGGGCAGTCTCCTTTCCTGAACAAGACCTTGAAAGAAGCAGGGATACGCGAGAAATATCACTGCCTGATTGCCGGTGTGGAGCGGGGGGGGGAGACCTTGCATGCTCCCGACCCGCATGAACCTTTTGTGGAGGGAGATGTGGTATGGATTGTAGGCGAGAGTGCTGATGTGTACAAGCTGGTCGGCCGGAAATGTGAAGGTTTCGACATGGGGTAAGGTCTACCCCATGAACGCTAATCAGAGTTTGTTCAGTATTTTGTCCATTACCCAGTTAGTCAAGGTGGCGCTTTCGCCGTCACAGCCGCAGACTGACTTGCCCAGCAGGTGGTCTACCACTGCCTGTATAAGCGGTTGCTGGACGTAGGTGGGATTTTCGACAATGATTTCCTCACGCCCTCTTTCTGTGTGCAGCGCAATGGGGTCATAGGTGAATACGGAGAAACAAATCATACCTTTGTCTCCAATGATTTCTATACGGTCTTCGCGGGCGGATTCGTGGGCGACGAAACACCAGGAGCCGCTACCTACTAGTCCGCTGTCAAACTGGAAACATGCGCTTAGGGTGTCCTCGGCAGGATATAGTCTGCCACGGTTGCTCTTGTAGCCGCTGGCTTCGAGGATACATCCGAAGATTTCCTGCAGCAAGTCTATCTGGTGGGGCGCAAGGTCATAGAAGTATCCTCCGCCGGCAATGTCCGGTTGCACGCGCCACGGTAGGTTTTCCTTGTTATGGTCGAGGTCGCGGGGAGGCTGGGCAAAGCGGATTTGAATGTTGATTATGTTGCCGATGTGTCCCTCCTCTACCAGTGACTTTACCTTCAGGAAGTAGGGCAGATAGCGGCGGTAATACGCAACAAAACATGGAACACCCGTTTCTTTGGAAATGCGGTTGATGCGGCAGCACTCTTCGTAGGTAACGGCCATCGGCTTCTCTATGTAGACCGGTTTACCTGCCTTCATGGACATGATGGCGTACGTAGCATGTGAAGAAGGAGGAGTGGCAATGTACACGGCGTTCACCTCTTCGTCGTCAATCAGCTCCTGGGCATCGTCGTACCATTTAGGAATCCCTCTTTCCTTGGCGTAGGTCTTGGCCTTGTCACCATTTCGGCTCATGACGGCCACTACTTCGGAGTTCTCTATTTTCTGAAATGCCGGTCCGCTTTTGTATTTGGTCACTTCTCCGCAACCGATGAATCCCCATTTAATTATTCTCTCGCTCATAATCTTTCCCTTATTTTTACTCTTCCTCAAAATCGAATTCAAAGTCGAAATCATCCAGAAATTCCGGTTCTGTAAATTCTTCCAGACTCCGGCGGTCTTTTTTCGTTGGTCGTCCGGTACCTTTGGCACGGTTGACGAAACCGCTGACACGGCTCATCTCCAGCAGTTCATACTGTTCCGGAGTCGTTACATTCTCCATCATTTCGGCCACTAACTTTGCGCCGACACGCTTTTCGATGGGTTGCAGAACTTTGAAGGAATAGGTGACGGGGGGCTTGCGCACCTGGATGACGTCTCCCGGTTTCACCGTACGGGCAGCCTTTGCCAGTGCGCCATTAATGCTGATGCGTCCTTTTTTGCAGGCTTCGGCGGCTATGGTACGCGTCTTGAAGATGCGCACGGCCCACATCCATTTGTCAATTCTGGCTTCGTTCATTTCTTGTTATATTGATTCATGGTGATATCTATTCCCGCCAGGCAGAAACTTTTGATGATTTCTCCGGCTGTTTCCAATCTCTCGCCCATTGTTTTCCAATCTTCATCGGTAAAATGTCCCAGCACATAGTCAATCTGCCCACCACGGGGAAAGTCATTGCCGATGCCGAAACGCAGGCGTGCATAATTCTGGGTGCCCAGCGTTGCTGCAATATGCTTAAGGCCGTTATGTCCCGCATCGCTTCCTTTACCTTTCAGGCGCAGTGTGCCGAAAGGCAGTGCCAGGTCATCTACCACTACCAACACATTCTCCAATGGAATGTTTTCCTTTTGCATCCAGTAGCGTACGGCGTTGCCACTGAGGTTCATAAAGGTGGAAGGCTTCAGCAGTAACAGTTGGCGTCCCTTGACTGACAGCGTTGCGGTGAAACCATAACGTCCGTCGGTAAAAGTGGCACCCGCTGCTTTGGCCAGAGCATCTACTGCCATGAATCCGATGTTATGGCGGGTTTCGTGATATTCGGGGCCGATATTGCCCAATCCTACAATTAAATATTTCATAGTCAGTGCTTCCTGTTTATGAGGGTGTTAAAACTGGTATTCACCACAGATTACACAGATTTGCACAGATAGACATCTTTGATTATCGGTACATTAAATTCATTCTGTGTTAATCTGTGTAATCTGTGGTGAATTATACACTCTCGTGAGCCGTAAAAAGAACGCGGATTATCGCAACTTTCCGCGGAAATCAGTATGAAATCTGCGTTGGCTGCGTTAATCCGCGTTCCCGAATATTTAGTCTTTCTTGGAAAGAATCGATTAGTTGCCTGCAGCAGCAGCGGCACCTCTTGCAGCACGAGTCAGCTTAACGGCGCATACAACAGCTTCTTTGGCATTCAGCAATTCCAATCCTTCGTATTGCAATTCGCCAACTTTAACAGTCTTACCAAGTCCCAAGTGGGCAACGTTGATAGTCAGTCTTTCAGGAATTACGTTATACAAGGCTCTTACTTTCAGCTTACGCATCTGGAGTACCAGCTTACCACCGGCCTTAACACCTTCTGCCAAACCTTCCATCTGTACCGGAACTTCCATAACGATAGGCTTAGCCTCGTCGATTTGATAGAAGTCAACGTGCAGGATAGTATCCTTTACGGGGTGGAATTGGATATCTTTCATGATAGCGTTTACTTTCTTGCCATCAATCACCAAGTCAACTACGTAGATGTGCGGAGTGTAAACCAAGTTGCGCAGACCCTCTGCAGGTACAGTGAAGTGAACATTTTCACCTGCACCATAAAGTACGCAAGGTACACCGTTGTTTTTACGAATAGCTTTCAAAGCTCTTGCTTGTTCCGAAGAACGTTCTGCAATAGTTCTTGCAGTTCCTTTTACTTCAATTGATTTCATTTCTAAAAAATTTGTGTTACTCTAAATTAAGTAAATTTTTTGCTTAATTCACCATCACACGATGTGGCTTGCCACACGATGTTGCAAAAAAGCGGTGCAAAAGTACAGCTTCTTTTTGAATTATCAAAAGGTTATAACTTAAAATTCAATGTCTATCTTGATTTCTCCATCTAGAGGAGAAGCTTTTTCTTCTTGCGGCACTTCTTCTTTGGGTGTTTCGGGAGTTTCAGCCTCGTCGTCAGCGATATGTCTTGTATAACAACCCTGCTGTTCCTGGATGAAGCCGATAGCCTGCTGGAGTCCGTTCATGAACTTTTCAAAATCTTCTTTGTATAGAAAGATTTTGTGCTTTTCGAAACTTACCTGAGAGTCGTCACCCTCGCCCATCACGATTTTCTTGCTTTCCGTAATGGCGAGAAACATTTCGTCTTTTCTGTTTTTCTTGACGTCTAAATAGTAGATGCGCTTACCTGCTTTGATGGATTGGGAGAATACAATCTCCTTGTCGTTCATGTCCGCTGCGTTTTTCTTCTTAAAGTCTTCCATATTATAATAGGTCTCAATTTTGATATTATCACCTTAAAACTTGTATCTCGTAGCTTTTAGCTCTTTATCGGGCTCAAAATTGACGATTTTTTTTAAACTGTCAAAAGAAAAAGACCGGATAATCAATATCTGCATTAAAAAATGTGATTTATTTATGTAAACTCATTAAAAATGCCTACTTTTGCACCTTGTTAAAACACTAGTATTTACTTTAGAATTATGATCAACAGAGTTCTTATTCGTCTTAAGATTATACAGATTGTATATGCTTATTATCAGAATGGCAGTAAAAATTTAGACTCAGCGGAGAAAGAATTGTTCTTTAGCCTTTCAAAGGCATACGACCTCTACAACTACCTGCTGATGCTGATGATAGCTTTGACGAACTACGCACAAAAACGCATTGATGCGGCAAAAGCTAAGCTGGCTCCCACTGCCGAGGAGCTGTATCCCAACATGAAATTTGTGGAAAACAAGTTCATAGCCCAGTTGGAAGTGAACAAACAATTGACGGAATTCATTGCCAACCAAAAACGCACGTGGGCCAATGATGAAGACTTCGTCAAGGGATTGTATGAGAAAATTGTGGAATCAGATATATACAAGGAATATATGGCTTCATCGGACAATTCTTACGAATACGACCGTGAATTGTGGAGAAAGCTGTATAAGACTTTTGTCTTCAACAACGAAGCCTTGGACAATGTGCTCGAAGACCAGAGCCTCTACTGGAATGACGACAAGGAGATTGTGGATACTTTCGTGCTGAAAACCATCAAGCGCTTTGAAGAGAAGAATGGTGCCAACCAGGAGCTTTTACCGGAGTTCAAGGATGAGGAAGACCAGGAATTTGCACGCCGTTTGTTCCGCCGTGCCATCTTGAACTGTGACTATTACCGTCACCTCATCAGCGAGAATACGCGTAATTGGGACTTGGACCGTGTAGCCTTTATGGATGTTGTAATCATGCAGTGTGCCTTGGCCGAAATATTAAGTTTCCCGAACATTCCGGTGAGTGTTTCGTTGAATGAATATGTCGATATTGCCAAAGTTTACAGCACGGCCAAAAGTGGCAGCTTCGTGAACGGTACATTGGATGGAATAGTTAATCAATTAAAAAAAGAAGGTAAGTTAACGAAAAACTAATACCTTTGTTTAATAATAGAAACCAAAACTGAGTATTTATGAACTTAATGACTGTATTCTTCCTGCAGGCTCCCGCTGCAGGCCCTGCCGGTGGTGGTAGCATGATGTGGATTATGCTGATAGCCATGTTCGTTATCATGTATTTCTTTATGATTCGTCCTCAAAACAAGAAGCAAAAGGAAATAGCAAACTTCCGTAAATCGCTTCAAGTGAATCAGAAAGTAATCACAGCTGGTGGTATCCATGGTGTTATCAAGGAAATCAACGACAATGATGTGGTGCTTGAAATCGCTTCTAACGTTAAGATTCGTATAGATAAGAATTCTATTTTTGCTGCAGCTGCTGATGCGAACAGCAGTCAGGCATCTAAATAATAGAAATGTGAGCCTATGTTTGAACGTAGGAACATACAACGTACATATCTGAAGATATCAAGAGAAGTGAAGGACTTTCTGCTTAGCGATAAAAGCAGGGAGTTCTTCATTTTTTTGTTTTTCTTCTTTGTAGCCGGTGGCTTCTGGCTCTTGCAGACCTTGAACAACGACTATGAGGCAGACTTCTCTATACCGGTGCGGCTGAAGGGAGTGCCCAATAATGTGGTGATTACCTCTGAACCTGCTTCAGAACTCCGTATCAAGGTAAAGGATAAGGGAACGGTACTGCTCAACTATATGTTGGGAAAGAGCTTTTATCCCGTTATTCTCGATTATGCCGATTATAAGGGCGTGGATAATCAAGTAAGGATATATCCCTCGCAGTTTGAAAAGAAAGTGCTGAACCAGCTGAATGCCTCTACCCGCCTGCTTTCCATGAAGCCGGATACATTGGAGTACATCTATTCGACGGGAGCCTCCAAACTGGTGCCGGTGAAGCTGCGCGGCACGCTGAGTGCCGGACGTGAGTATTATCTTTCGGATACGATATTCAGTCCCGATTCCGTATTGGTGTATGCGCCGCAAGGCGTGCTGGATACGATTGCTGTTGCCTATACGCAACCGGTGAAGCTGGAAGATATATCGGATACCTTGAGGCAGCAAGTCCCCCTGCGTATCCAGAAAGGTGTGAAGTTTGTGCCTTCTTCCATTGAGATGATGCTTCCGGTGGATATTTATACGGAAAAGACAGTGGAGGTGCCGTTGCGTGGCGTTAACTTTCCTGCCGACAAGGTGCTGCGCGCTTTCCCTTCCAAGGTGCAGGTCACGTTTCAGGTTGGTCTGAGTCATTTCAGGCAGATTAACGCTGATGATTTTCATATTTACGTGTCCTATGAGGAACTGCTCCGTCTGGGTTCCGACAAGTATACGGTAAAGATTAAGAATCTGCCGAAAGGGGTGAGCCAGGTACGCTTCAATCCGGCACAAGTGGATTTTCTGATAGAGCAAGTTTCTCTTGATTATGGCGATTAAGATAGGTATAACCGGTGGTATCGGTAGCGGAAAGAGTATGGTATCCCGGCTGTTGGAAGTGCTGGGTGTTCCCGTCTATATCTCGGACTTGGAAACGAAAAAGCTGATGGCATCCGATTCATTGATCCGCGAGGAATTGTCAGCCTTGCTTGGTGCGGAAGTGTATGCCGGTGGCACGCTGAACAAGCCTTTGTTGGTGTCTTATCTTTTCGGCAGTCCGGAGCATGCCAAAGAAATCAACGGTATTGTGCATCCTCGTGTAAAGGAGGATTTCAGGCGGTGGACACAATGCCGCGCCGCTTTTCCCATTGTCGGTATAGAATCGGCCATTCTGGTCGAAGCGGGGTTTGCGGGTGAGGTGGATGCTATCGTTATGGTCTATGCGCCCGAAGAGGTGCGCATTTCACGTGCCGTCCGGCGGGATGCTTCCTCGCGCGAATTGATAGAAAAGCGTATCCGTAGCCAGATGGATGACGAAGAAAAGCGTAAATATGCAGATTTTGTCATTGTAAATGATGGCGAAACCCCATTGATTCCGCAAGTTTTAGAGCTAATCGGTTCGCTATCTGAAAAAATGCACTATCTGTTACGAAAATAGGCATCTCCTTAACAATAAAAATAAGCAAGCTTATTTTGTATTGTCTTCGGCTTACATTATCTTTGCCCCCCGAAAAAAATAACTACTAATCATCAAAACAGAATATATTATGTTGAAGACTATTTTGTCCATTTCCGGTAAACCGGGATTGTATAAGCTTGTTTCTCAGGGAAAAAATATGTTGATTGTAGAGTCGCTTGCAGACAAGAAGCGTTTCCCTGCCTATGGTAATGAGAAGATTATTTCTTTGGGCGATATCGCCATGTATACAGATACGGAAGATGTTCCTTTGAAGGAAGTGTTTCTTTCCATGAAGAAAAAGGAAAATGGTGCTGCCGTAGTGCTGGATTTGAAGAAAGCTACTGCCGACGACTTGCGTGCTTACCTGGCAGAGGTATTGCCTACCTTCGATCGCGACCGCGTATATCCGTCCGACATCAAGAAATTGATTGTTTGGTATAATTTGCTGGTGGCAAGCGGTATGACGGATTTTGAAGAGACTCCTGCGGCAGAAACGAAGGAGGAAAGCAAGGCCGAGTAATCGGAGAAGGATTGAAATACAAAATAAAAGAGGCGATTCTCAATAGTCGGGAATCGCCTCTTTTATTGGGGGGATACGGATTGCTTTTAATTTCTGAAAACCAGTCCGTCGTCAGTGGTATTGGCATCCACTGTAATAGGCTTGCTGCGGTCTACTTCCTGAGCCAGCAGCTTCTTCGACAAATCGTTCAGCAAATAGTGCTGTATGGCACGTTTCACCGGACGGGCGCCGAATTCAGGGTCATAACCTGCATTGGCAAGGAAGTCTATGGCGGCATTTGTCAGAACAAGTTCCACACCGTTACCGGAAAGCATCTTCTGCACACTCTTGATTTGGAGCATTACAATCTGTTTGATTTCGGGCTCTGTCAGTGGCAAGAACATGATGGTTTCGTCGATACGGTTCAAGAATTCCGGGCGGATGGTCTTTTTCAGCATATTCATCACTTCCTTCTTGGTTTCCTCTACGATTTGCTCCTTATTGCTACTGTTGAGCTTCTCCATCTGGCTTTGGATATAGCCGCTGCCCATGTTGGAGGTCATGATGATAATCGTATTCTTGAAGTTGACCGTACGTCCTTTATTGTCTGTCAGACGTCCGTCATCCAGCACTTGCAGCAAGATGTTGAATACGTCCGGATGTGCTTTCTCGATTTCGTCGAACAGGACGACAGAATACGGTTTCCGCCTTACGGCTTCTGTCAGTTGTCCGCCTTCATCGTAGCCCACATATCCCGGAGGCGCTCCTACCAGACGGGAAACGCTGTGTTTCTCCTGATACTCGCTCATGTCGATACGGGTCATCATCGTCTCGTCGTCAAAGAGGAACTCCGCCAGTGCCTTTGCCAATTCCGTCTTACCTACACCGGTGGTTCCCAGGAAAAGGAATGAGCCGATAGGACGTTTCGGGTCTTGCAGTCCGGCACGGCTGCGGCGTACGGCATCGGATACGGCCTCGATGGCTTCGTCCTGCCCGATAACCCGCTGGTGCAGTTCCGCTTCCAGATGCAACAGTTTGTCCTTTTCGCTTTGCAGCATCTTGCTTACCGGTATGCCGGTCCAGCGGGATACTACGTCGGCAATGTCTTCAGCGTCCACTTCCTCTTTAATCATGGCCTTGTCGCCCTGCATTTCGTGCAGTTTTTGCTGCGTTTCTTCAATCTCCTGATTCAGCGCTTGCAATTTGCCGTAACGGATTTCGGCCACCCGGCCATAGTCGCCTTCCCGTTCCGCCTTGTCGGCCTCGAACTTCAGGTTCTCTATTTCCACCTTATTCTGCTGGATTTTGTTGACAAGGGTCTTTTCACTTTGCCATTTCGCCTTGTACGAGTTTTCCTGCTCCTTCAGCTCGGCAAGTTCTTTGCCGATTTGTTCCAGCTTGGGCTTGTCGTTTTCGCGCTTGATGGCCTCGCGTTCAATCTCCAGCTGCTTTATCTTACGCGAGATTTCGTCCAGTTCTTCCGGAACGGAATCGACTTCCATACGTAGCTTGGCAGCGGCTTCGTCCATCAAGTCGATAGCCTTGTCCGGTAAGAAACGGTCGGTGATGTAGCGGTTGCTCAACTCTACGGCGGCGATGATGGCATCGTCTTTAATCCGTACATGGTGATGGTTCTCATAACGTTCCTTCAGACCACGCAGAATGGAAATGGTACTCAGCGTGTCCGGTTCGTTCACCATGACAATCTGGAAACGGCGTTCCAACGCTTTGTCTTTTTCGAAATACTTCTGATATTCATCGAGGGTAGTGGCCCCGATGCTCCTCAGTTCACCGCGTGCCAGGGCGGGTTTCAAGATGTTGGCGGCATCCATGGCGCCTTCGCCCTTGCCGGCACCCACCAGGGTATGAATTTCATCAATGAAGAGGATGATGTCTCCTTCCGACTTCTTCACTTCGTTGATAACGGCCTTCAGGCGTTCTTCAAATTCGCCTTTGTATTTGGCGCCCGCCACCAGTGCACCCATATCCAGGGAGTAGACTTGTTTGTTCTTCAAGTTCTCGGGGACGTCTCCACGCAAGATACGGTGGGCAAGTCCCTCTACGATGGCCGTTTTACCGGTACCCGGTTCACCGATAAGAATCGGGTTGTTCTTGGTACGCCGGCTCAGAATCTGCAGGACACGCCGTATCTCTTCGTCACGGCCGATGACGGGATCCAGTTTGCCGCTGCGGGCTGCTTCGTTCAGATTGATGGCATACTTTTCCAATGACTGGTAAGTGTCTTCGCTGGATTGTGAAGTTACTTTTTCTCCTTTTCGCAGTTCGTTGATGGCTTCCCGCAGTTCGCGTTCCGTCATCCCGGCATCTTTCAGAATGGTGGATGCAGTGCTTTTCACATTCAGCAAAGCCAGCAGTACCGGTTCCAGGGAGACGAATTCATCACCCATTTCCTTGGAATATTGGGTGGCCTTCTGGAACACTTCGTTCGTTTCACGGCTCAGGTATGGCTCTCCGCCGGATACCTTGGGCAGAGAATCAATTTGCTTGTCCAGTACAAGTGCTATCTGCTGACCGTTCATGCCCAGCTTCTGGAAGATGAAGTTGGTGACATTTTCACCTACTTTCATCACGCTTTGAAGTACATGCACGGGCTCGATGGCCTGCTGTCCACGGCTTTGTACCAGGTTCACAGCCTCCTGCACTGCTTCTTGCGCTTTAATGGTAAAGTTGTTAAAGTTCATATTTTGTTCTCCTTTCTATTTTATCAGTTTCATAACACTTGGGAAGGCGCAAAAGATTTGCCATTGGCACATTTCGGACAAATTGTCTGCATATAAAATATGTAAAATGACAAATTGTCTGTAAATCAGTCGTTTTGTTTCTTTCTACTTCTTTAGATAAGAAGTTGGAGCAAAGTTCCTTTTCGTATTAAACTCTATTGGTTAAAGAGAAGGGCAAATAAGGATGTCATGCATGAGATGTACATCTCATGTAGTACGAGGTGTACATCTCATGTAGTACGAGATGCACATCTTATGTAGTGAGGGCCTATATGTTTTAGTAGCTAAGTCTTCGTGTTCCAGCTCCAAGGTTTCCGTGTTGCGGGGGAAGGATATTCTCTTTCCGCTTCGGAGATATAGATTAATTGCTTGGGATGATACAAGTTATTGATAAATTTGTCGTACTTTTACTGCTTCAAAGTTTTGTGCTTTCTGTGTGGTAGGTTTTCGGAGCTCCGCTTGCAGAGGAGCATTATGTATAATTACGTATTAAAATAGAAGATAATGGAGGATAAGATAAAGTTTCCGGCAAATGTGATATTGATAGATGTTGCATTTCTGAATGAAGTGGTATATGGTGCAAAGAACTTTTTGGAAGGTAAGTTGGGACGGAAGCTACCCGATGTTGACCTGCCGGCATGGTTGAGCTATCTGGCATTGGACGCCGGCTTGAGAGAACAAGAAAATGAGGTAGAAGTGTTGCTGGTGCATACTCCGGCAGCGGACGTGCTGAAGTGTTGTGAACCATCCGATGTGAATAAACTGAATCACCAGGCATGCCGTACGCCGCTGGGCGAATTTGCATTTTCTTCCGTCACCTCTTCCGGTTTAGTCTCTACCGAAGAGTTGTTTCTTGACCTGATGAACCTGGCACTTGATTCTGCGGATGTGAAGTGTTTGATGTTGTTGCCTTTCCATCAGGTATATGGTAATGGAGTGGAGGAGAAGCTGGCGGGTTTCTTCAAAGACAAGAATGAGGAAGAACGGGGCAAAGCTGTGTACTTCATTACGGAGGAACCTCTGAGCCCGGTGTATTGCCGCCTGGAGCCGGTGTTCTATTCTTTGGCGCATGCTTTCGGCATCAAGTCTGACGAGTTATAAGATATAAGAAGTATATGAGTGATTTCCGTTTAAAAGTGTTTCAGTCTGTTGCCAAGAACTTGAGTTTTACAAAGGCTTCGCAAGAGTTGTTTGTAAGTCAGCCGGCTATAACCAAGCATATCCAGGAACTGGAGGCCACTTATCAGACGAGGCTTTTCGACCGGCAGGGAAGTAAAATCAGTTTGACCGAGTCAGGCCGGCTGCTTTTGGAGCATTGCGAACGGATATTGGAGGACTATAAACGGCTGGAATATGAAATGCACTTGTTGCATAACGAATATATTGGCGAACTCAAGTTGGGAGCCAGCACTACCATTGCGCAGTATGTGCTTCCTCCGTTGCTGGGCAGTTTTATCGGCAAGTTTCCGCAGGTCAACTTGTCCTTGCTCAATGGAAATTCCCGGGAAATAGAAGCCGCTTTGCAGGAACACCGCATTGACTTGGGATTGGTGGAAGGGGTTTTCCGCCTTCCCAATCTGAAGTACACTACTTTTCTTGAGGATGAACTGGTAGCGGTAGTCCATTCCAAAAGCCGTTTGCAGTTGCCCGAAGAGATTACTCCCCAGGATTTGCCCGCTATTCCTTTAGTGCTCCGTGAGCGCGGTTCGGGTACGCTGGACGTGATAGAACGCTCACTCCAGAAGCACGGCGTCAAGCTTTCCTCACTCCATGTACTGATGTACCTGGGTAGTACCGAAAGCATCAAGCTCTTTCTTGAAAACTCCGATTGCATGGGAATCGTGTCTATCCGTTCCATCTGCAAGGAACTGGCGGCAGGCACTTTCCGCGTGGTCGAGATAAAGGATATGCCCATGCTTCGCGACTTCTGCTTTGTCCAATTGCAAGGGCAGGAAGGAGGATTGTCACAAGCCTTTATGAACTATATGTTTATGTCCCGATAACAATAAGTTATAGTCTATAAGTAGAAACGATTGGCGGGTGTACTAAAATAGAACTACCTTTGCACCCGGAAAATTAAGGAATAAACATTAGTAATAATAGTAAAATAAACAGTATGGCTTCAAATCGAGTTTTGGCTAAAAGCATTAATATGCCTTTTCTTCAAAGTAATAATAAATTTATTTATGTATCTCTTCTGGTTGTCCTCTCCTTCTTTCTGCTGCTGGATTATGTGCCCGGTATGCATGCCTATTCGGCGTGGGTCACTCCGCCGTTGGCGTTGTTCTTGGGGTTGGCCTTTGCGTTGCTGTGTGGGCAGGCACATCCGAAGTTCAATAAGAAGACTTCAAAGTATCTATTGCAATACTCTGTTGTAGGGTTAGGATTTGGAATGAATCTGCAGGCTTCCCTGGCTTCGGGCAAGGAGGGAATGGAGTTCACGATTATTTCTGTAGTGGGGACATTGCTCATAGGCTGGCTCATAGGACGTAAGTTCCTGAAAGTGGACCGTGACACTTCTTATCTTATCAGCTCCGGTACGGCTATCTGCGGAGGCAGTGCCATTGCGGCTGTGGGTCCGGTATTGAAGGCAAAGGATAGCGAGATGTCTGTGGCATTGGGCACCATCTTTATATTGAATGCCATTGCATTGTTTGTTTTTCCGATGATAGGCCACGCTTTGAACATGAGCCAGCATGAGTTCGGCACATGGGCGGCCATTGCCATACATGATACGAGTTCGGTAGTGGGGGCAGGTGCCGCATATGGCGAGGAGGCCCTGAAGGTGGCAACGACTATAAAGCTGACACGTGCCTTATGGATTATTCCTTTGGCTTTGGTAACTTCGTTCATCTTTAAGAGTAAAGGACAGAAAATCAGTATTCCCTGGTTCATCTTCTTCTTTGTGCTGGCTATGATTTTCAATACTTATGTGCTGGGCACTACCGAAACGGGTGCCATGATTGGGGAGGGAATCAATTCTTTGGCCCGCAAGACGCTGACTATCACTCTGTTCTTTATCGGTGCCTCTCTGTCACGTGATGTACTGAAGGCAGTAGGCATCAAGCCCTTGATACAAGGCACCTTGTTGTGGATAGTGATTAGTGTGAGCACATTGGCGTATATCTACTTGTTCTGATTGCATCAGTCCGGCAGTTCTTGAAGTATAACTTCCGGTTGAAGAAGACGGTAGGATTTTTGTAATGTATTTCTTTCCTCATTGGATATATAGACGAATACACATCTCGGGATGACTGGGGTGTGTATTTCTTTTGACAGTTAGTTTACTTTTTTGATGATAAAGTCGAAAGAGGTGAAGAATTGAGGGTGCTTACCGATAGATATGGGAAGGATAATAGTAATGGAGGAATTCCTTCCTTTCCGAATCTCTTTCTTGTTGTATATTCGAGAGTTTGCTTTATTTGCCGTATAAGTTGTCACGCCAATCTTTTGGCTTGTTTCTGCCTGGCTTTTTATTATTGCAAAGGGAGTTTCCGCTTCTGCCAGTATGGGGTATTTGACTTCTGAGGTTCTTCCGTCCACAATGAATTGCATATTTTCCCAGTTTATTCGGATATCTTCTGAAGAGTTGTTGCGAATTATAATTTCCCATTGGGAGTCGTTTGGAATAAACTTATAAGTAACCCCATCTTTTGTATACTCTAATTTCCCTTTTTGGTTCTCCAGCCATTTAAAGGATACTTGGCATCCCGCATCAACGTATTGTGCAGATAAAGTGGTTGGGAACAGGAGAAACAGCAGAATGACAAGCTTATTTTTCTTCTTATATTTCCGGTAGTCATTGTATATCCATAGCATAATAAAAATAATGCCGATAGGGATGGCTATGAGAATACATGTCAGTAAATTCATGATAGCAGATATTATTTGTTTGTTTATATGAATATGCTGCAAAAGTATCATAAAATATTTGATAAAACAAACGAATTATGAATAAAAAGAACGATACATACAGACAAATTGGTATTGGTGTTCCTTATAATATGAATGATTAATTTGTACCTTCATATAAATGGAAAAAAGTAATATATACATCGGAGAGATAATCAAGAACGTGATGCTTGAACAGCAAGTTACCAAGGCGGAACTTGCACGAAGACTGAAAGTTAAGCCTCAAAGTGTAGACTATATGCTTACGAGAAAAAGTATTGATACGGATACGTTGTATAATGTCTCACGTGCCTTGAACTACGATTTTGCTTTGTTGTATTCCATTCATAAGGAACAGATAAATTATGATACGTTAGAGCAGGAATACAGACTCTCCACAGCGAAGGTGTTGGTGGAGCTTGAGCTGAAGCCTGAAGACATTGCAAAATTGAATCTTAAAAAGCGGATTGCTGATGTCTTGAAATAAACGCACTCTTGGGCTGGTGCTATTGGTGTTTTCATTTTTTTTCCATTTTTTCTTCCTGGTCGTGTAACAAAATCCTTTCCCCCTACGTCTGAAGGGTATAAACAGAAATCTACTATTGATAAATAGCCCATGGACGCTGAAAGTTTTAAAAAAGAGTTTCTGCCATATCATCGCAAGCTGTACTGCATAGCTTATAGGCTGTTGGAGAATGCTGCCGACGCTGAAGATTTGGTGCAGGAAGCTTATCTGAAGTTGTGGGACAAGCGGGAAGGACTGGCCATTATCAGTAATCCGGAAGCATTCAGCGTTACTCTGGTGAAAAATATGTGCTTTGATTTGCTTCGTTCAGGAAAGTATACTTTGAGCAGACAGAGCGTGGAGTTGGCCGAAGTGCATAATGTGTCTCAAGCAGATAACTTTGAAGTGCGGGACGAAGCGCAGCAGGTAAGGCACATCATTGCCCATCTGCCGGTGCAACAGCAGAAAATAGTAACGTTGCGTGATGTCAAGGGATGTTCTTATGAAGAGATAGAGCAGGTCACGGGATTGAATGCTACCAATGTCCGTGTACTGTTGTCCCGGGCAAGAAAAAAGATACGTGAGGAATTTAATAAATGGAGTAACTATGAAAGTCGAGGAAATTGAAAGGCTGCTCGCCGAATTTTATGAAGGGAATACCAACGAGCAGGAAGAAGAGTTGTTGAAGGAAGCTTTCAGAACCGAAGAAGTGCCCGAGCACTTGCAGAAGGACAAGAAACTCTTTCTCAGCTTTTTTCCCGGGGAAGTGGTGGATAATGTTCCCGCCGGATTGGAGGATAAACTGAGCCGGATGATTGATGAAAAGGCTGAAGAGGAACAACGTTTTTTCCACCGGAACAAGGCCAAACGTAATTGGCGCTGGATAGGAGGTATTGCTGCCACCATTCTGGTTCTTGTAGGTGTAGGTTATGGCATTACGAACATGGGAGAGGATATGCGTCCTCCTACACCTCAGGACACTTTCTCTGATCCGGAAGCTGCTTATAAGGCATTGCAGGCCACTTTAATCGAGGTGTCTGCGAATCTGAACAAGGGAATTGAACAGATAGAGGAAACGCGGATAGACGTAACGAAGGTGAACCAGGAAGTAAGAAAAGAAATTCAACAATAATCTGATATGAAAACAATGAAAATGATTTTGGCAGGTGTACTGCTGATGTTGCCTTTGCTTTGCCAGGCACAAAAGAACCTATTCAACAAGTATGGAGATATGAAAGGCGTGTCGTCCGTCTACATATCCAAGGCAATGATAGAAACGAATCCCAACTTGTTTACTAAAGATGTTTATATTGGGAAAGTGTCCGGACAGTTGAACTCTGTGCAGGTACTTTCTACAATGGATAATAATGTAAAGAAAGAAATGCGTAAGGATCTTCGTTCTTTGGTGCAGTCTTCCAGATATGAATTGCTGATGAAGCAGAAGGGAACAGTCTCCAGTTCTGAATTCTACATGAGCCGTAAAGGGGAAAAGGTGAAGGAGCTGATTATGATTGTAGATGGTGCAGCTACTCTGAAATTTGTTTATTTGGAAGGTGATATGACTTTGAAGGATATACAGAATATCATGATGTATCAGAATACCAGCTGGAATGGGAACAATGTGAATATACAGCTTCCGGATATAAACTGGGCTGAGATAGAGAAGCTGAAGAACCGCGATTGGCTTGGAGAATTGAAGCATTCGCAAGAACTGGCATTGAAAGGGCTGGAAAATGTAGCCAAGCTGAAAGACAACAAGTATCTGAAAGAACAAATGGATACCGATACATGGAAACGTTTTGAAAAAAGTATGGAGGCTTTGGAAGAACGTTTGGAAAAGATGGAATAGGAAGCGGTAACCTTTTTAGGGAAACTTGCCAATAGAATGTTTTGTTTTTCTATTGGCAAGTTTTTTTGTTATTTGTCTTTTCTCAATTCTGCAAAGATAAGCCCTTCCAGCTCTTCTGCCAGTTCCGGATTGTCAAGGATGACCTGCTTGGCGGCGTCGCGTCCCTGGGCAATTTTCGTCTCGTTATAGCTGAACCATGAACCGCTTTTCTTGATGATGCCAAGCTCTGCACCCAAGTCAATGATTTCGCCTGCACGGGAGATGCCTTCACCGAACATGATGTCGAATTCCGCTCTACGGAAAGGAGGAGCTACCTTGTTCTTCACAACTTTCACTTTGGTCTGCTTGCCGATTACTTCATCGCCGTTCTTGATGGCTTGGCTTCCACGGATGTCAAGACGTACGGAGGCATAGAACTTCAGTGCATTACCGCCGGTAGTTGTTTCGGGATTGCCGAACATGACACCGATTTTTTCGCGCAACTGGTTGATGAAGATACAAGTGGTGCGTGTTTTGCTGACAGCTGCCGTCAGTTTACGCAAGGCTTGTGACATGAGCCGGGCTTGCAGACCTACTTTGTTGTCACCCATATCGCCTTCAATTTCGGCTTTCGGGGTCAATGCAGCCACAGAGTCCACTACAATGATGTCAATAGCGGAGGAACGGATCAGTTGCTCTGCGATTTCCAGTGCTTGTTCGCCATTGTCCGGCTGTGATATCAGCAGATTGTCCACATCCACACCCAGTTTTGCCGCATAGAAGCGGTCGAAAGCATGTTCTGCATCAATGAATGCGGCAATGCCTCCTGCCTTTTGCGCTTCGGCGATGGCATGAATGGCAAGGGTTGTCTTACCGGAAGATTCCGGGCCGTAAATCTCGATGATACGTCCGCGGGGATATCCTCCCACGCCAAGAGCCACATTGAGGCCGATGGAACCTGTGGGAATAACTTCTACTTGTTCGACGCTTTCGTCGCCCATTTTCATGATAGAGCCTTTACCAAAGCTCTTTTCTATCTTGTCCATGGCAGCCTGCAAGGCTTTCAGTTTTTCGCCCGATGCCAGATTGCTGCCATTTTCAAAATTCAGTTCGTCTTTTTTTGCCACGTTGTTAATGTTTAATGATTATAAAATTTGTGCCGCATGGTCTTTGGTCTTCACTTCTTTCGGAGTGATGATACGCTCTACAATACCTTCTTCATTAATGATGAAAGTTGTGCGGAACGTTCCCATATATTTGCGGCCATACATGCTTTTTTCGCCCCATACTCCGAATTGTTCTACCAGCTTCTTGTCGGTGTCTGCAATCAGGGTAAAAGGCAGATTGTTTTTCTCAATAAATTTCTGGTGTGACTTTTCGCTGTCCACACTGACGCCGATGACTTCATAACCGGCTTTGCGCAGGTCGGCATAATTATCCCGCAGGTTGCAGGCTTGTGCCGTGCAGCCGGATGTCATGTCTTTGGGGTAGAAGTAAAGTACAATCTTCTTTCCCTTATAGTCGCTCAAGCGGATTTCTACACCTTTTTCGTTGATACCCAATACTTCGGGTGCTTTATCTCCTATATTCACTTTGTTAATGTTTAATGATTAGTGGATAATGATTAATGTTTAATCATTAATTTCAAACTTCCAAGTCTCCGTCGATAATCTCATGCCAAGGCAGGCCTTGTTTGTTGAGCTGTTCCATGAACGGGTCCGGATTGAATTCTTCAACATTCCATACACCCGGTTTTTTCCACAATCCCTTGAGGAACATCATGGCACCAATCATGGCGGGCACACCGGTGGTATAGCTTACGCCCTGCATACCGGTTTCCTTGTAGGCCTCCTGGTGCCTACAGTTGTTATATACATAGTAGGTACGCTCTTTGCCATCCTTTAGTCCGCGGATGCGGCAACCGATGGATGTTTCGCCTTCGTAGTTTTCGCCCAGGTCTTGCGGGTTGGGGAGGACGGCTTTCAGGAATTGCAGCGGAACAATCTTCATGCCGTTATATTCCACTTCGTCTATGCGTGCCATGCCGATGTTCTGGATAACGCGCAGGTGGGTTAGATACTCTTGTCCAAACGTCATCCAGAAGCGTGCACGCTTGATGGTGGGGAAATTCTTCACCAGAGACTCCAGTTCTTCGTGATAAAGCAGGTAGGAGTCGCGCGGACCGATGTTCGGATAAGTCAGGTCTTTGTGGATTTCCAGCGGCTTGGTTGTCACCCATTCTCCGTTTTCATAATAGCGGCCGTTCTGTGTAATCTCACGGATATTGATTTCCGGATTGAAGTTGGTGGCGAATGCTTTATGATGATTTCCGGCATTGCAGTCTACGATGTCCAGATATTGTATTTCGTCAAAATGATGTTTGGCGGCGTATGCAGTATAGATGCCGCTCACTCCCGGGTCGAAACCGCAACCGAGGATGGCGGTCAGTCCGGCATCTTCGAAGCGTTTCTTATAGGCCCATTGCCAACTGTATTCAAAGTGGGCAACATCTTTCGGCTCATAATTGGCGGTATCCAGATAGTTGACTCCACTTTGCAGACAAGCCTCCATGATGGTGAGGTCTTGGTAGGGGAGGGCTACGTTGATGACGATTTCGGGTTTGAAACTATTGAAGAGTGCTACCAGTTCGTCCACGCTGTCGGCATCTACCTGGGCGGTTTTGATGTTCGGGTTACCGATTGCCTTGACAACAGCGTCACATTTGGACTTGGTGCGGCTGGCTATCATGATTTCTGTAAACACATCAGGATTTTGAGCCACTTTGTGCGCAACAACGGTACCTACACCGCCTGCACCGATAATAAGAACTTTACCCATTTCTTTGTACTATATTATTATATTAGGTTTATAAAAAATACGGAGAGCAAATATAAGGGTTAATTCTTAGATAAACATTAAAATCCTGCTAAATACTTTGAGGTAAATGCTTCAAATATTAAACAAATTACTTGCATTTGGGTTATTTTCTATATATTTGCCCCTTGAATAAATTAACTTAAACAACGAATAACAATGAAAAAAGTATTTGTTTCCCTATGCATGGCAAGCGTGTTGATGGGCTTGTCTTCTTGTGCATCAACCAAAAATGCTGCAACTCTTTCTTCCATCAGCGGTGAGTGGAATATTATTGAAGTGAATGGTACTGCCGTAGTCCCTGCTCCGGGTCAGGAATTTCCCTATATCGGTTTTGACACAAAGACTGGAAAAGTATTTGGCAACAGTGGTTGCAACCGTATGATGGGTTCGTTTGACGTGAATGCCAAACCCGGTACGATTGACCTTGGCGCTTTGGCAAGTACCCGTATGGCTTGTCCGGATATGACTGTGGAAAATAATGTATTGTCGGCTTTGAACAAAGTGAAAAAGTATAAGAAGCTGGGAAAGGAAAATATAGCTTTATGCGGTGCTTCCAATCGTCCCATAGTCGTGTTGCAGAAGAAAGAATCCGTTTCCAAGTTGTCTGATTTGGAAGGAAAGTGGATAATTAGTGAGGCTGCGGGCGAGGCTATTCCCGACGGAATGGAGAAGCAGCCGTTCATTGAATTTAATATTGCAGAAAAGCGCTTGCACGGCAATGCGGGTTGCAATCTGATTAACGGCGCTTTCCAGGTTGATGATGAAAACCCGTCGGCAATCTCTTTCCCGCAAGTTATCAGTACCATGATGGCATGCCCTGATATGGAGGTGGAAGGCCGTGTGCTGAAAGCCTTGAATTCCGTTCAGTCTTTTGGCAAGCTGGCAGGCGGAGGCATCGGGCTGTACGATGCTGACAATAACCTGGTGATGGTGTTGGTGAAGAACTGACAAGATAGGTTGAAATAAAAAAGGCTCTTACAGAAATAATCTGCTAAGAGCCTTTTTTGCATCTTGACATAAAAAGGTCTTTTACTTTTTCTTTAATCCTGCGCGTATCCGGCTCAGGGATTGCGGAGTGATGTAGAGATAAGAAGCCAGATACTTGAGCGGTACATCCTGCAGCAGTTCCGGATTCTCTTCCATCAGCGTCATGTACCTTTCTTTGGCAGTGGGAGGGGTGCCGTAGGCTACTGTGGAACTGTCTACCGACAGAATTTCCCGCTCAAAGATTCTTCTGCCGAAGTTGGCCATGTCTATGGAATGCGAAAAAAGGGCTTCCAGCTCAGGCTTACTGATACAATAGGCGATGCTTTCATTCACCGATTCGATGTTGATGAGGGAAACCTCGCTGTCCACATATCCCCACGATGAGAAAGCTGTGTCGCCCGGTGCGGCGAACCAAAGGGAGTTTTCCGTGCCGTCTGTCAGGTAGTAGGCGCGCCAGATGCCTTTCTTCAAAAGATAGAAGTTGCTGTTCCTTTCCCCTTCGCTGATAATGAGTTCTCCCTTGCTGAAACGAACTTCTGCCATGTGTGACAGAAGTTCGTGCAAAGTGTTTTCCGGTAGTTTATACTTCTTGCAGAATTTCTTTATCATAGTTTCCATGCTGCAAAGATAGTGTAAACCGAAGACAGGACTTTTATGCTTGCATGAAAAAGTTATGTTGGGGTACAGCCCATCTTGTCTAAAGATACGGATTTTTCTTTATGCTTCCTTTTCCCGGATATGTAAATCACGAGGATAAAGAGGGTTGTCAGCATTTCTGCAAGAGGAGTGGCAAGCCAGATTCCCCGGTCTCCCAATAGCAGGGGCAGTCCGAAAAAGCAGGCTGTCAGCAGGATAAAACCACGCAGCAGGGTGATAACTGTGGCATACTTGGCACGCTCCACACTCTGGAAATAGCCGATGGATACGATGTTGACGGCAAAGAACACGAAGCCGGTGGCATACAGAGGCAACCCTTTTACCGCTATGCCATAAGCCGGATAACTGCGGTCTATGAACATGCCGACAATTTCAGGACTGCAGAATATTGTGACCAGGGCAAAACATACACCGCAGCCTATGGCGGTTTTCAGTGCAAGCAAGTAGGCGCGGCGGACACGCAGGCTCTCGTTCAGGCCGTAGTTATAACTGATAATCGGCTGTGCCGACTGCGCAATGGCATTATATACCATAAATATAATAGGAAAGAAATAGCAGGCGATGCTGAATGCCGCCACTCCGTCTTCCTTCAAATAATGGATGAACACCTGGTTGCCGACAAACATCATGCAGGCAATCGCCACCTCGCACAAGAAGGCGGAGGAACCCAAGCGGCACATATAGCCAATGTTGCGGCGCATCAGTTGCATGCTTTTCCGGCTCATCTTAATGGGGTGGAAGCGCAGTGCGCATCGGCGGCGCATCAGATAGAATACTATCATCAATGCGCCTACCGTGGTACCTATGGCACTTGCCAGTGCGGCACCGAACATTCCCCAGCCAAAGGGGAAGATGAACAGATAATCCAATAGGATGTTCAGAACGGCAGCCACCACATTGCACATCATGGCGAAGTTGGGCGAACCGTCCAGCCTCAGAAAAAACATACCCGAATTGAGCAATGCCGTGAACAGAGAGAAAGGCACAAACCAAAGCATGTATTCCACAGCCAATGGCGTGAGCCGTTCAGACCCTCCGAGCAGCTTTACCACCTGCGGGGCAAATGAACAGAATAGGGTGGAGGTGCACATCAGCAACAAGGAAGATATGACTACCGACTGCGTGATATTGATGCGTGCCACCTTGACCTTTCCGTGTGACAGATGAATGGAGGCTACCACAGAGGCGCCGACGCCGAACATAAGTCCCACACCCGTAGAAAACAACCATAGCGGTGCCACAATGTTGACCGCCGCCAAAGCATCACTGCCGATTCCTTTTCCGACAAAGATGCCGTCGGTGATAACGAATAGTGCGGAGAAAATCATCCCCAGTACAGTAGGGAGCAATAGTTTGCGGAACAATGTCTTGATGTCCGTGTTCTTGAAGTCGATACTGTCTCTCATCTTTTCCATACTCATCTTATTTATTTCTTTAATATGTGAAAACCAATCATTTCCGTTGCTACGATTAAGCCCAATGTTAACTAATCCTTAATCGTTCCACCATGGTGGAACGATATTTCCCCCGTGGTGGAATGATATTTTCTCCACGCTGGAACAATATTTCCTCCATGGAGGAACGGTTAAAGGTATGCAAGGAAAATGATTAATGTTGTTCATGTTTTATTATCTCTGATTCGGGCGACAAAAGTAGAGCTTTTGAATGGAATGGAAATTAACAAATGGTAATTTCCGACAGAAAAAATGATTTTAATTCTGCCAAACTGACAGACAAACTGCCACAAGTATAAATCTGCGGCTGCTCTGAACAATTTGGCACAACGTTTGTCTTTTTATTGGCGTCTGCCACTGAGGCGGACGTCGAAACAGAATAATAACAAATAAAAAAATAACGATCATGGGAAAAATTATTGGTATTGACTTAGGAACAACAAACTCTTGCGTTGCAGTATTCGAAGGTAACGAACCTGTAGTAATTGCAAACAGTGAAGGCAAGCGCACCACTCCTTCAGTAGTAGCATTTGTTGATGGTGGCGAACGTAAAATCGGTGATCCTGCCAAGCGTCAGGCTATCACGAACCCCACCCGTACGGTTTTCTCCATCAAACGTTTCATGGGCGAAAACTGGGACCAGGTGCAGAAAGAAATCGGCCGCATGCCTTATAAAGTAGTAAAGGGTGACAACAATACTCCGCGTGTAGACATCGACGGACGTCTCTATACTCCGCAGGAAATCTCTGCAATGATTCTGCAGAAGATGAAAAAGACTGCCGAGGATTATCTGGGACAAGAAGTGACAGAAGCCGTAATTACCGTCCCCGCATACTTCTCAGACTCCCAACGTCAGGCTACAAAGGAAGCCGGACAGATTGCAGGTCTTGAAGTGAAGCGTATTGTGAACGAGCCGACTGCCGCAGCTCTTGCTTACGGTATTGACAAGTCTCACAAGGACATGAAGGTTGCCGTATTCGACCTTGGTGGTGGTACATTCGATATCTCTATCCTCGAATTCGGTGGCGGTGTGTTCGAAGTATTGTCAACCAACGGTGACACTCACCTGGGTGGTGACGACTTCGACCAGGTAATCATCGACTGGCTGGTTCAGGAGTTCAAGAACGACGAAGGTGCCGACCTGACTCAAGACCCGATGGCTATGCAACGTCTGAAGGAAGCTGCCGAGAAGGCTAAGATAGAGCTGTCCTCTTCTACAAGCACTGAAATCAACTTGCCGTACATCATGCCCGTAGGCGGTGTGCCCAAGCACTTGGTGAAGACGTTGACCCGTGCCAAGTTCGAGGCTCTGGCTCACAACTTGATTCAAGCTTGTTTGGAGCCATGTAAGAAGGCTATGAGCGATGCTGGTCTGAACAATGCGGACATCGATGAAGTAATCCTTGTAGGTGGTTCTTCACGTATTCCGGCAGTACAGAAGTTGGTAGAAGATTTCTTCGGTAAAGTTCCTTCCAAGGGTGTGAATCCGGATGAGGTGGTGGCCGTAGGTGCTGCCGTGCAAGGTGCCGTTTTGACGGACGAAATCAAGGGCGTTGTATTGTTGGATGTTACTCCGCTTTCTATGGGTATCGAAACTATGGGCGGTGTGATGACGAAGCTGATTGATGCCAACACTACCATCCCCTGCAAGAAGAGCGAGACATTCTCTACTGCTGCCGACAACCAAACGGAGGTTACCATCCACGTATTGCAAGGTGAGCGTCCGATGGCTGCACAGAACAAGTCAATCGGCCAGTTCAACCTGACAGGTATTGCTCCGGCACGTCGCGGTATTCCTCAGATTGAGGTAACGTTCGATATCGACGCCAACGGTATCTTGAAGGTATCTGCCAAAGATAAGGCTACCGGCAAGGAACAAGCCATCCGTATCGAAGCTTCCAGCGGTTTGAGCAAGGAAGAAATCGAAAAGATGAAAGCCGAAGCCGAAGCCAATGCCGAAGCAGATAAGAAAGAGCGTGAGAAAGTAGACAAGTTGAACCAGGCCGACTCTATGATTTTCCAAACCGAAAATCAGTTGAAGGAACTCGGCGACAAGCTCCCTGCCGACAAGAAGGCTCCGATTGAAGCTGCTTTGCAGAAGCTGAAAGATGCCCATAAGGCTCAAGACCTGGCTACCGTAGATTCTGCCATGGCCGAACTGAATACGGCATTCCAGGCTGCAAGTGCTGAAATGTATGCCCAGAGCGGTGCTCAGGGTGGTGCACAAGCTGGTCCTGATATGAATGCAGGGCAACAAGGCGGTGCTCAGGATAATACAAAGCATGGCGATAATGTGCAGGATGCTGACTTTGAGGAAGTGAAGTAAGTTGCAATAGGTGATTTTATAGAAAAAAGAGGCGTGTAATCCATTAAGTTGCACGCCTCTTGTGTTTTTGAATTTCAAGTCAGTCTTATATACTTATTTTTCAGTTTGAGGATTAATGACAATGCGCCAATAGCCACCAAAGTTCGCACCTTCACGAGATAAGATACCCATAGACCGCAATTTTGCAATTTGTTTTTCTACGGCACGAGAACTTATACCAATCTTGTAAGCCATAGTTTCGGCTGACATAGAAGAATCGGAAATGACGAAATCGATAATCTTCTGTGCTGTCTTTCCTATGTTTTTAGGGGCATCTGTGCTCTCTCCGAACCTTATCTCCGAACTTTTGTCGTTTACACCGAACATTTTCGCATTTACACCGAACTTTTCGACCGAACTTTCTTCGTTTGCAGGATACTTTTTGAGGGGACTGTTTACCCTTTCGGCCACTTCTTCTACGGGTATTCTTTCGTTCTTTCCCCAATTCAGATTATAGAAATGTAGTGAAGAAAGAAGATGCTTCCGTATTGGCAAAAGCCGACACGGATTTAAGCCATGACTTCACTTTCTTACGTCCCAACATTTCCTTGAAATCATAAGCTGAACATTCCGTTATCAATGTATTGTTGCGTATCTGCATCGTTTTCTTTTTGTTGTTCGGGTATAACTCTCTAATATAGTTTACAAAGGTAAGGATAAAACCGAGGAATTGGTTAACCCCCTCGTTCCCTTTTGATCTTCATGCATTTACATTACGTAGTTTATAACAGTTATTTTATCTTTTCTTTATAACACTATTCACTACCCGTATAGAGGAAACCAGTTTATTGGTGGAAGTAAATACGTCCACATTCCACACATGGGATGAACGCCCTTTATGAACGATGGTTGCCACTGCCCTTACGGTATCTCCTTCGTGTGCAGAAGAAATATGATTTCCGCTGACTTGCATTCCCACGACAATCTCATCAGATTCGCAGATAATCATGGAGCCGAGCCCGGCAACGGTTTCTGCCAAGGCAAGGGTGGCACCGCCATGCAGAATGCCGAAGGGTTGGCGGGTACGGTAGTCGACCGGCATGGTTGCTTCTACGCGCTCATCCGAAGCGTATGTGTATTGAATGCCCAAGTTTCCCATCAATGCGTGTCGTGCCCGTTCGTTCAGTAAATCAAGAGGCACCTCTGCTGCACGCACTTCTGCCAATATTAGTTTTTCTACGGCCAGGGCCACTCCATCTTCTTCATTCGATGCAGTCACATAGTCTGCACAGACCTTTACCGAATCTTGTGAATGTCCCATAGCTACCCCCATGCCGGCCAATTGGAGCATGGTCACATCGCATACGCCATCTCCAACGGCAATGACTTCTTCCCGTGTTACTCCCAAATGCTCTAATAGGGCGCCTAACGTATTCGCTTTATTGACTCCGCAGGGCACCACCTCTAAAAAGTAAGGCTCGGAACGGAAAGCATCCAGAGTACCTGCCAGGCGTTTTTCCCAATGTTGTTCCAGCCCTATCAGAGCTTTTTCCTTGTCACTCACCAGCATGCACTTGCAAGGTGCGAAGTCTATGGCAGTAGAGAATTCATCTTCCCTGATTATCTTCAAATTGTTTAGCAGGGCTTCATTCTTTATATATTCATTGTCCGGACTATCCGTAATGAGGGTATCATCGTGGTAGGTGAAGATGGCAAAGCCGTTCTTGCGGGCTTTCTTTTCCAGATAAGGCAGCATTTCCGGATTGATGCGTCGTTCAAACAATATTTCTCCGTTCTGTGCTTTTATTATCTGGCAACCATTATAGGAGAGAACAAACCCTCCATAATTGCCGAGTTCGAGGGTTTTGGCCAGTGGCATCAGTCCATAAGTCGGCCTACCGGATGCCAAAACTATGCGCACTCCCATTTGCTGGACCTTTAGCAGAGCAGCTAATGTCCTTTTACTAATTTCTCTTTCATCATTGAGTAGCGTTCCATCTACATCAAGAACCAATAACTTATATTTCATGGCAACTCGATTTTGGGGTTATTATGTTACAAAGTTAAAAAAATGACTGTTAAAACGGTAATATTCGTTTTATTGTTTACTGAAACTTCTTTTATTTATCCTATCTTTGTCCACGTTTTGTTCCGCGTTCTCTATCCGGAGAAGCGGATGAAAAGGGAATCGGGTGAAAGTCCCGAACAGTCCCGCTGCTGTGAGTTCCATGCTCGGTGTATCATACTTGTGCCACTGTTCTTCGGAAAGAACGGGAAGGCGATGTACCGGGAACGAGTCAGAAGACCTGCAAAACAAAGTCGAAAAATTGTCCATTCGAGGAAAGTGGGCAGTGCGCAAATGGTTTAAGATAATCTTCATTTATTCTATGTCAGGAAGGACTAAGGTATTACTGGTCTGTGCTGTTTCATTGGGTGCAAGTATACTCCGGCTCTCTGCCCAGGAGGTGGGGGGAGATACGATTACGGGGAAAGTGCATCAGATAGAGAAAGTGACAGTGACAGCACGCAGGTCGCCCAATAAAGTGACTTCTGCCGTACCCATACAGACAATGTCACGGCAGGATATCAGCCAGCTGGGAATACAGAATATGGCAGATGCTGTACGCCGTTTTGCCGGAGCCAATGTAAAGGACTATGGAGGCATTGGAGGACTGAAAACGGTTTCCATACGCAATATGGGAGCAGCCCATACAGCTGTCAGTTATGACGGGGTGGCGGTGAGCAATTGTCAGGCAGGGCAGATAGATATCGGGCGTTTTTCGCTGGACAATGTTTCCATGCTTTCGCTCGCCATCGGGCAGTCGGAGGACTTGTTACAGTCCGCCCGCTTGTATGCGTCGGCCGGTGTGCTGGGCATAGAGACGGAAAAACCTCATTTTGATGACGGGCGCAATGCCGCTTTTCAGGCACGGGTGCGCGGAGGGTCGTTCGGCATGGTCAGCCCCTCGCTGCGCTGGTGGCAGAAACTGGGCTGCCGTACACGCGTGGCGGTAGATGCCGGTTATATGAGGGCGGACGGTAATTACCCTTTCACGCTGGTCAATGGGAAATACGTGACGGAAGAGAAACGTAACAACTCCGGCATCTATTCCTGGCAGGGCGAAGCTACCCTTTATCATACTTTCAAGGATGACAGCGAACTGGATGTGAAGGGTTACTACTTCTATTCTCGCCGGGGACTTCCAGGGGCGGTTACGCTCTATAATCCCCTTTCCGATGAAACGCTTTGGGATGAGAATACTTTTGTGCAGGCACGTTATAGGAAGCATTTTTCGCCCCGGTGGAGTCTGCAGGCACAGGCAAAGTATAATCATGGCTGGAACCAATATAAGGATGAGGGCAAGGAATATGCCGACGGATATTATCGGGAAAATCACCGGCAAGACGAATATTATATTTCCGCGACCGTTCTCTACCGTCCTTTGGAAGCTTTGACCCTTTCGTTGGCGCAGGATGGGGTGATAAACAAGTTGCGCAACAGTTTGCCGGAATGTCCTTTCCCTACAAGATATACTTCCATCAGTGCCTTCAATGCACGCTACCGGCAAGGATGGCTCACGGCCACGGCTTCGCTGGTGCATACTGCCACTTCGGAGCATGCCGAGAAAGGTACGGTCCCCGATGACTTCCATCGCTTTGCCCCCTCTTTATCAGTCAGTATGCAGCCTTGGCAGGACGAGTCGCTGTATTTCCGGTTGATGTATAAGAGTACGTTCCGTCTGCCCACTTTCAACGACCTCTATTACTACCGGCTGGGCAACCGTAATCTGCGACCCGAGAAGGCAGACGAATATAATGTCGGTATCACATGGAGCAAATCCGGATTGTCTGTGTTCGACTATATCTCCGTTACGCTCGACGGTTACTACAACGATGTGACGGATAAGATTGTGGCTTTTCCCACCACCTATGCGTGGAAGATGGCAAACTACGGCAAGGTACATGCCGCAGGTGTGGATGCCACTTTGGCCGCCACTGTACCCTTGACAAAAAAAATAAAACTGGTTATGTCGGGCGGATATACGTGGCAGAAGGCCATTGACCTGACCGATGCCGATGCCAAGAACTATAAAGACCAATTGCCTTATACCCCTCTCCATAGCGGAAATGCGTCTGCCATTGTGGAAACGCCGTGGGTGAATGTGGGCTACTCGGTGGTGGGAGTGGGAAAACGCTACTATTTGTCGCAGAACCTTCCGGAGAATGAGATTGAGGGGTATTGGGAGCATACGATGAGCCTCTCTCATGAGTTTGCTTTGGGCAGTTGCCGACTCCGGTTGCAGGCTGAGATTATAAACCTGACCGATGAACAGTATGACGTGATAAAATATTATCCTATGCCGGGCCGTTCGTGGCGGCTGACGGGGACCTTTAAGTTTTGAGTCAGCCATTTATAAACAATAAGAAATAATTATAAACAATAACAACAGTGATTATGAAAGTAAGAAGTTTATTATTCGGTATGCTCTGCATGCTTGCTTTGGGTGCCTCTTTGGTATCTTGTAGTGACGACGACGATGATTCTCTGGATGATGACGGGTCGAAGGTGACACTGCCGCAGACGCGTGTCTATATTCTGAACGAAGGCTCTCAAGGGGCCAACAATGCAGGACTTGCCTTTTATGCACCCAATAAGGATGCGGATTTTATCAGTGATATCTACAAGACCCAAAACAATGCCAAGTTGGGTGACCTTGGTCAGAGCATGATTGAGTATGAAGATGAAATATATATAGCCGTTTATGGCTCTAATTATCTGACCAAGCTGAATGCTGCAGGTGTGGAGTTGAAACGTGTTTCGTTCGTAGGCGACAACGACCTCAGTGCTGGTATTCGCTATATAGATGCTGAGGATGGGTATATCTATGCTTCCTTTTGGGGAGGAGCAGTGGCTAAAATCAATGCGACAACGTTGGAGGTAGTGGATAAATTGACCGGACTTGGTGACAATCTGGAAGGTGTGGCAATCTGTGAGGACATGCTTTATGTTTCGAATAGTTGTACTGCTGACTATACTTATCACAATGATGTTAAAGTGATAGACTTGCGAACATTCACACTAAAGGAAACATTGACAGTGGCTTCCAATCCCAATACACAAATGCTGGAAGAGGACGACAAAGTGTTCCTCATTTCTGATGATTATTCTTCTGCAGAGGGCTATGTGCTGCAGATGATTGAGCCGGCCAAAGGCAACAAGGTTACCAAGATAGGCAATGCCACTTATATGGCTGCCAATAATGATATATTGTATCTGGTGAATTCAATGACGGACTGGAGTACTAAACCGGTTACAACTGTCAACACTTTCTTTACTTACAACATCAAGACGGGACAGATGAATAATGCTTCTTTCCTGAAAGATGCTCCTGCTGAACTTGTATCGAGTACATTGCATATGTTGACAATAAACGACAATGACGGTGATATTTATATCAGTACTTCCGATTTCATTACGAACGGTACCATCTACCGTTTCAAGAAAGACGGTACGTTCATAGAAAAGTTCGATGCAGGAGGTGTCAATCCTAATTCCGCTGTTTTCTTTAATTAATGTCGATGAAAAGGAACAGCTTTCTTATCTGCATACTCGCAGTCTTGCTTCTTTTCTCCTGCGGGGGAAGGGGCAAGACTGCCTCTGCTTTGCCCGACGGTGACACCATTCCCTTACGTTATGCGGAGAACCTTACCTTAGTGTCCTATCCCGACTATACCCTTGCCACCCTGCGCAATCCCTGGGATACGTTGCACACGCTGCATACCTATATCCTGGTTCCTAAAGACCGTGAACTCCCGGCACATCTTCCGGAAGGTACCGTGGTGCGTACCCCGCTCTCCAAATCGGTCATTTACTCTTCCGTACATTGCGGGTTGATGGATAATCTGGGCGTGTTCAGTAGTATCGGCGGCGTTTGCGACCTGAAGTACATTAAGCTGCCGGCCGTGCACGAGGCTTGCCGTCGGGGTATCATTGTCGATTGCGGCGATGGTATGAATCCCGATATGGAACGTATCATCGACCTGCATCCCGATGCCATTCTTCTATCTCCGTTCGAGAACAGTGGTGGTTATGGCCGTATCGAGAAACTGGATATTCCCATCATCGAATGTGCCGACTATATGGAAACTTCCGCTTTGGGCCGTGCCGAATGGATGTGTTTTTACGGGCTGCTCTTCGGGGCTGCGCCACAAGCCGACAGTCTGTTTGCCGAGGTGGATAGCTGCTACCGGCGCCTCAAGATGCGTGCAAAGCTTTCCTCCACCTCACTGTCCATTGTCAGCGAGTTGAAAAGCGGCTCGGCATGGTACGCTCCGGGAGGGCGTAGCACTATAGGAAGGCTTTTTCAGGATGCTTGCGGGCGTTACGCTTTTGCCGACGATACCCACAGCGGTTCTGTTCCTCTGGCTTTCGAGACCGTTTTCGACAAGGCGGGCGATGCCGACGTCTGGCTGGTGAAGTACAACCGTGACCGCGACATGAGCTATGCTGATTTGGAGGCGGATTATATCGGCTACACCGGTTTCAAGGCTTTCAAGACCCGGAATGTCTATGGTTGTAATACGGCGAAAGTTCCTTTCTACGAGGAGACTCCGTTCCGTCCCGATTATTTGTTATCCGACCTGATACAGATTCTGCATCCCGAAATAGGAGATTTGGGAGGTTTGCGCTATTTTTGCAGACTGAAGGAGTGATGAACACAGAGATACGGAACTTTTGTGAAAGTAATAGAAAACTCTGTGCCTCCGTGTCTCTGTGTGCTAAATAATGTAACTATGAGTAAAGGCTGGAAATATGGTATCGGGCTGGGAGTAGTAATCTTATTGCTTTTTGCGGGCAATCTGCTGGTGGGGTCGGTTTCGATTCCGCCTGCCGATGTTTTCCGTATCCTGCTCGGTGGAGAGGGGGAGAAGGCAAGCTGGAGCTTCATCCTTTGGGAATCCCGTTTGCCCCAAGCGCTGACGGCGCTGCTTTGCGGTGGCGCATTGGCTGTCTGCGGACTGATGTTGCAGACGGCTTTCAAGAATCCGCTGGCAGGACCATCCATTCTGGGCATCAACGCCGGGGCAAGTCTGGGAGTGGCCTTCGTCATGCTGCTGTTTGGCGGCAGCATCACGGCAGGGGTGTTCAGTCTGTCCGGCTTCTTCTCCGTACTGCTTGGCGCATTTATCGGAGCCATGCTGATTATGGTACTTATCCTTTTCTTTTCCACGCTGATAAAGAGCAATATCATGCTGCTGATAACGGGTATCATGATAGGCTACATCGCTTCTTCGGCCATTGCCCTGCTGAACTTCTTTGCTACGGCAGAGGGGGTGCAGTCCTATATGATATGGGGGCTGGGCAACTTCGGTGGAGTTTCCCTACAGCAGATGCCGGCCTTTGCGCTGGTCACCATTGTGGGACTGTTCGGCTCATTATTGTTGATAAAGCCCCTGAACGCCTTGTTGCTGGGAGAGCGCTATGCCGAAAATCTAGGTGTAAATATCCGCCGTGTGCGCAACTGGCTTTTGATTATCACCGGGCTCTTGACGGCTGTCACCACCGCCTTCTGTGGTCCGGTCGCCTTTATCGGCCTGGCCGTGCCGCATGTGGCCCGCATGATATTGGGGACAACCAATCACAATTCCCTATTGCCGGTCACCATCCTGAGTGGCGGTGCAGTGGCACTGCTTTGCAATCTGATTTGCGTCTTGCCCGGCGAAGCGGGTATTATCCCCTTGAATGCCGTCACGCCCATTATCGGTGCGCCGGTCATCATCTACGTTATTCTGAGCCAGCGGAAGCCCCAACAATTCAACTAAGCTATTGCCAACAGTTTGACAAGGTTTTGCCTTACTATTGGCAAGACTTTGCCACCGCGTTGGCAAACTTTTGCCATAGGCATGGCAAAGTTTTGCCAAACCTATGGCAATGTCTTGGCAAAATTTCTCTCTGATTATCAACGTACTACTTTTTTGGTGTTTTTCTCTCCATTCCATAGGGTTTTATCTTTCTCACCGCTCTTATTAATAGAAACCCCTTAAAAACATGCCTTATGAAAAACTTTGTAGGATTTACACTTGGGTGTTTGTTTGCATTCTTATCTTCGGGTATCACCCCGTTGATGGCGCAGGACGCGGCAGTGAACGAGCTCGTCATCACCGGTACGGTCAAGAATAAGGACAGCAGGAAGAAACTCGAAAACGTGAACGTCTCTGTTGTCGGCAACAATATCGGAACGGTGACCAATGCCGACGGCACATTCTCCTTGAAAGTAGCGGAAGCGGAAGCTTTCCGTGGACTGGAAGTCTCCCATATCGGCTATCTCACTACACACCTCTCTCTGGAAGAACTTGAAAAAACGGGCGGGCTGACCATCTGGATGATACCGGCTCCCAATCTTTTGAGCGAGATTGTGGTCTATGGCAATAATCCCCGCGTCATAGTGGAAGAGGCCATCAAGAAAATTCCAGTAAACTATTCTGGCAATGACAACATGCTGACCGCCTTCTATCGGGAAACCGTGCAGAAGCGCCGCCGCTATATCAGCGTGTCCGAGGCAGTGATGGATGTCTATAAGACGGATTATAACTCCCGCGATGTGGACCGCGACAAGGTGCAGCTGCTGAAAGGCCGCCGCCTGCTGAGCCAAAAGCAGAGTGACACGCTGGCTGTGAAAGTGGTGGGAGGCCCCAATTTGTCCCTTTATCTGGACATTGTGAAGAATGGCGATGCGCTGTTGAGCACGGACAATCTGGACTATTATGAATTCCGTATGGAGGACCCCGTCAATTTGGATAACCGCATGCAGTATGTGGTCAGCTTCCGTCCGCGGGTCAGCCTGATGTATGCCTTGTTCATCGGGAAACTGTATATAGACTACGAACGGCTTTCCTTTACACGTGCCGAGTTTGGCCTGGACATGGCAAACCGGGTGAAGGCAGTGGAGGCCATTCTGCATAAGAAGCCCGTCGGCTTACGGTTCCGCCCGCAGGAAGTCACCTATCTGGTGACCTACAAGCAGCAGGGGGCCAAGACTTACCTGAACTATATACGGAATGTCATCCGCTTTAAATGCGACTGGAAAAAAAGGCTGTTCTCCTCCAGCTACACCGCTTTCTCTGAAATGGTGGTGACCGACAGGACGGAAAGCCCTCTCTCCGGCATCTCCAACAAGAACACCTTCAAACGGAAGCAGGTATTCTACGACCTGGTGGATGAGTACTGGAACGAAGACTTCTGGAGGAACTACAATATCATAGAACCTACGGAATCCCTGGAGAATGCAGTCAGCAAATTGCGGAAACAATCCAATTGATTATCTGATAGTTTTCCTTATATTTGGAGCAACCGAGAAAAAACACCGTGTATGCTGGACGAACTGATGATACTGGCCAGAATAAAGGAGGGCGATATAAAGGCGTTCGAAGGAATCTTCCGCCGGTATTATTCCCCTCTTTGCTGGTATGCTGCGGGCATCACGGGTGATACGGCGTCTGCCGAGGAAATTGTGGAGGAGCTGTTCTACGTGCTGTGGAAGAACCGGGAGCGGTTACAAGTATTCCAGTCCGTGAAAAGCTATCTCTACCGTTCTGTGAGGAATGAAGCCGTGCAGTTTTGTGAGCATCAGGAGGTCAAGGAGCGCTATCGGGCATCTGTCCGTACGGAGTCCGGGCCGGGCTATTCGTCCGACCCCCACGCGCATTTGGAGTACGAGGAACTACGGACTCTCATCCGGCATACGCTCGACAAGCAGCCCCGGCGCCGGCAGCAGATTTTCAGGATGCACCGCATGGAGGGGAAGAAATATGCAGAGATTGCCTTGTCGCTTTCGTTGTCCGTCAAGACGGTGGAAGCGGAAATGACCAAGGTACTCCGAACCTTACGAAATGAAATTGATAATTATATCCGGACACAATGATGGAAGTAGATAAAAAGAAGACAAGGACCGACGAGGCATGGGTACGGCTTTATGCCCGCTTCGAAACGGACTGCCTGCTGCCGGCAGATGCGGAACATGCTCCGGCAATGCACCGCAGGCTTTACCTCAAGTGGGGGAGCGTTTCGGCAGCCGTGATTGCCGGAATCGTATGTTTTGCCGCATGGTGGGCCGTACCGGAACAAGGTGGGGACAGTCGTAGCTTGCTGACGGAGGAGAACCGGGAGAAGCCCACACTGGTCAAGACCCTTGAAGACGGTTCGGTGGTATATCTGGCGCAGGAAAGCACGCTGAAGTATCCCGAACATTTTGCGGAAGACAAGCGGGAAGTGAACCTGCAGGGTGAAGCCTTCTTCGATGTGGCAAAGAAACCCGAGCAGGCTTTTACGATTGAGACGGCGAGGGTGCGTGTGGAGGTGCTGGGCACGGCTTTCAATGTCAGGAGCAATGAAGGGGCCCCCTTCAGCTTGTCCGTGAAGCGCGGGAAGGTGAAGGTGCTGCTGAAACAAGAGGAACAGACGGTCTTTGTAGAGGCGGGAGAAACGGTTATCTTGCAGGGGGGCAGTCTGCTCGTCAGCGAGACGGAGAATCCGGAGCTCTTTGACCGTTACACCAGCAACATCCGTTTCAAGGACGAGTGCCTGGAGGATGTGCTGCGTGCTATCAATAAGGAGTCTGCCGGCTGGCAGATAGAAGCCGCGTCGCCAACCCTGGGCAAAAGGCGGCTGACGGTCGAATTTTCGAATAACTCCCCGGAGTCTGTGGCCGAGCTGATATGCTGGACGTTCGACTTGAAGTGTACACGTCAGGGCAATAGACTGATATTGTCGGAACAATGAATTCAATGAAATGCTTCATTCTCCATTTTTCACTCTTCATTTTCTTCCTGGCGGGCAGTGCAAGAGCGGACGGAGGCGATGTGCTGGACCGCATCGTCCGGCTGCCCGGAATGAAGGGAACGGTTTATGCGCTGTTGGGGAAAGTCTCGGAGCAGTCCGGCTATCTGTTTATCTATGACAGCAAGGTCATCCATAACGACTCAGTAGTGAGGGTTAGGAAGCAGGAGTGTTCCGTGAGACAGGCCATTCATAGGATAACCGGCAGTCGGAACCTCGAATTGAAGGTATTAGGCAACCATATATTGATAACACGGGCGGCAGAAAGGAAGAGTATGGAAGAAACGGTACTCCTGCCGCCCCGACCGGCGTATTCCACCATTGCCGGAATCCTGTTGGACAAGGAGACGGGAGAGCCCGTCGTCAGTGCGTCGGTCATCGCACAAGGAACCTCACTGGGTAACATTACCAACCAGAACGGTGAATTCCGGCTCAACCTGCCCGACTCGTTGAGGCGCTGCATGCTCTCCTTCTCCCATCTGGGTTATGTGGGGCAAACGGTGGAAGCCTCTGCTTTGGAAGGACGCAGCAATGTTCTGAGCCTTGAGCCGAAAGTCATTTCCTTACAAGAAGTGCTTATCCGCCTGGTGGAGCCTAAAAAGCTGCTTCGCGAGATGATAGAGCACCGGGATAGGAACTGCTCCACTTCTCCGGTCTATCTGACCACCTTCTACCGGGAAGGCGTACAACTGAAGAACAAGTTCCAAAGCCTGACGGAGGCGGTTTTCAAGGTCTACAAATCGCCCACGATGGAGCCCGGACTGAAGGACCAGGTGAAGTTGCTCAAGATGAGCAAGATAGACAACCGGGAGCAGACGGACAGTGTGCTTGCCAAAATCAGCTCCGGGGTGGAGGCGTGTCTGCAGTTGGACATCATGAAGAATCTTCCCGACTTCCTCTTGCTGGAATCCGGCGAGGAACTTTATACCTATACTTCGGGCGACATCGTATCGGTGGACGACCGTACTGCCAACGTCGTCTATTTTGAGCAGAAACGTGGGGTAAAGGAGCCTTTGTTCTGCGGAGAACTCTATATAGACTCGGAGAACAGCGCCTTGCTGCGTGCCCGCTTCGAGATTCATCCCCGGTATGTGAAGGCCGCCACACGGCTTTTCGTGATACGCCAGGCTCCGAAAATCAGGCTGACAACGGAGAAACTTGTCTATACCGTCTCATACAAACCCTGGAACGGTACCTATTATGTCCACCACATCCGTGGCGACCTTTACTTCAAGATGAAGAGAAAACGCATGCTCTTCAGTAATCCCACTCTGTATACCTGGTTCGAGATGGTGACCTGCCGGATTGACGGGGAGAACGTGACGCGCTTCCCGCGTGCGGAACGGTTGCCGGTGCATACCGTCTTCTCTGAAACCGACTTCAAGTATGACGCCGATTTCTGGGGCGACTTCAATGTGATTCCGCTGGAAGAGGAGCTTGGAAAGATTATCGAGAAGGTCTCCCTGAAGATAGAGCAGACGGAAGCTCCGTAAACATGGCCCTCAATCGTTTGCGGTGGGTAGGTTGTATATTCTACACTAAAATTATCTCTATTTTGTTTTTTTATTGTAATTTTGTCCCCGGTATTAGTTTAAATTTAAAGATTGTAACTATGAGATTACCTGAGGACCCGGTGATGCTGTACAGCTTCATCAACATGAAACTGCGTGATTTCTATCCTTCGCTGGACGCGCTCTGCGAGGATATGAACGTGGAGAAAGAGGACATTGTACGAAAATTGAAGCTCGTGGGATTTGAGTATAATCCTGCAAAGAACAGATTTTGGTAAATAATGTTTCTGTATAAAACAACTCCCGTTGCTTGTTGTTGTAAAGCGCAAGTTAACGGGAGTTGTTTTGTTATGGAACTATGGGATAAGGCAGAACGTCTTTGGACGAGGGTCAAGAACTGGAAAACAGTACGCGGCTGGCACATCTGGAAGTTGAAGCTGGTGGATGCTCGGTTGTATTTCGTCAGCATGTTCGTCGGTTTGCTGACGGGACTGGTCGCTGTGCCCTATCACTATCTTCTCTATTATCTGTTCCACCTCCGCAGTGGTTTCTTCGCTTCGCATCCGGCCTGGTACTGGCACATTCCACTCTTTCTGTTTTCTTGGGGCATTCTCGTCTTCGTCATGTGGCTCGTGGGGAAAATGCCGCTTATCGGCGGGGGAGGTATTCCGCAGACACGCGGCGTGATTAACGGGCGCATCACTTACCGGCATCCTTTCATCGAGATGGTATCCAAGTTTGTAGGGGGCATTCTGTCCTTCTCGGCGGGGTTGTCTTTGGGGCGCGAAGGGCCTTCCGTGCAGATAGGCTCTTATGTGGGTAGCCTGGTATCTCGCTGGACTCATATCCTGAAAGGCGAACAGAAACAGTTGCTGGCAGCCGGGGCGGGAGCGGGGCTCGCTGCGGCTTTTGCAGCGCCACTGGCTTCCTCGCTCATTGTAATAGAATCCATTGAACGCTTCGATGCCCCTAAGACGGCCATCACTACCTTGCTGGCGGGTGTTGTGGCAGGAGCCGTGGCAAGCATGGTCTTTCCTGTGAATCCTTACCATCTGATAGAAGTAACGGAACCGGTTTTCGCCTTCTTTGTCCAGATGAAGTATTTCTTGATATTGGCGGTGATTGTCTCCGTATGCGGGAAGTTCTACTCCTCCACCATGAATGCTTTCAGGCATGTGTATGCCAAAGTCAATTCTCCGGCGTATGTCAAGATGTTATATCTGGTGCTGGTGGCCTACATCATTTCGCTGATGCAGGTCAATCTGACTGGAGGCGGGGAGCAGTTTCTGCTGGCCCAGGCACAGAACGGCAGTACGCAGATTATGTGGGTGACGGCTGTCATGTTGCTGCATTTCGTCTTTTCCGTTTTCTCTGTCTCTTCCGGATTGCCGGGCGGCAGTTTCATTCCGACGCTGGTTACGGGAGGGTTGTTGGGACAGATTGTCGGTCTGGTAGGAGTGAGGTACGGTGTCATCGGGCAAGAGAATGTCAGTTATATCATGCTTGTTTCCATGTCGGCTTTTCTGGTGGCCGTGGTCCGTACACCGCTCACGGCCATTGTGCTGATTACGGAGATTACGGGGCATTTTGAGGTCTTTTACCCTTCGGTGGTTGTTGGCGGGTTGACCTACTATTTTACGGAACTTCTGCAAATGAAGCCTTCCAACGTCTCCCTCTATGAAGATATGATTCATGCTCCCGATTTTAAAGAAGAGAAACGCTATACGCTTTCGGTGGAGATTATGACGGATTCTTATCTGGACGGGAAACTGGTGGACGAACTGTCCCTGCCGGAACGTTGCGCCATCATCAATGTACATCGGGATGGAAAAAATCTGGTCCCCGCAGGAACTCGTTTGATTCCGGGGGACCAGGTACAGATTGAGATGGACTCGCAGGACATAGAGAAACTCTATGAACCGCTTGTCAGTATGGCGAATATCTATTAAGCCAGATTGCCTATCTCGTCCAGATTCTTCTGGATGTCGGCATCCGTCAGCTCGTAATTCACTAAATCGCCGGACAAATACTTGTCGTAGGATGCCATGTCGATAAGTCCGTGACCGGAAAGGTTGAACAGAATCACCTTCTCTTCACCCGTTTCCTTGCATTTGTTTGCTTCGCGGATGGTGGCGGCAATGGCATGGCAGGACTCGGGGGCGGGGATGATGCCCTCTGCTTGCGCAAACAGACAACCGGCGTCGAATGATTCGAGCTGCTTGATGTCCACCGCTTCCATATAACCGTCTTTCAGCAGTTGTGATACGATGACACCTGCACCGTGATAGCGTAGGCCGCCGGCATGGATATTGGCAGGGGCAAAGTTGTGTCCCAGTGTAAACATGGGCAGCAACGGAGTGTATCCGGCCTCGTCTCCGAAGTCGTATTGGAATTTGCCGCGTGTCAGCTTCGGACATGAGGCAGGTTCGGCGGCGACAAAGCGTGTTTTCTTTCCTTCGAGGATGTTGTGGCGCATGAAGGGGAAGGCGATACCGCCAAAGTTGGAACCTCCTCCGAAGCAGGCGATGACGGTGTCGGGATATTCACCCGCCATTTCCATCTGCTTTTCGGCTTCCAGTCCGATGACGGTCTGGTGCAGGGCCACGTGGCTCAATACGGAGCCGAGGGTATATTTGCAGTTGGGAGTGGTCTGTGCCAGCTCTATGGCTTCGGAAATGGCTGTTCCCAGCGAGCCCTGATAGTTGGGGTGGGCGGTCAGTATATCTTTTCCGGCGCGGGTAGACATGGAGGGAGACGGGGTAACCTGCGCACCGAATGTCTGCATGATGCTGCGGCGGTAGGGCTTCTGCTCGTAACTGATTTTCACTTGATAGACAGCAGCTTCCAGCCCGAAAAGGCGGGCGGCATATGCCAGGGAAGCTCCCCATTGTCCGGCACCGGTTTCGGTGGTCACGTTAGTCACTCCCTCCTGCTTGCAATAGTATGCCTGCGGGATGGCGGAGTTCAGCTTGTGCGAGCCCATCGGGCTGACGCTCTCGTTCTTGAAGTAGATATGTGCCGGTGTGCCGAGCGCTTTCTCCAATCCATAAGCGCGCACCAGCGGAGTGCTGCGGTAGTATTTGTACATTTCGCGGACCTCTTCGGGGATTTCAATCCACGTGTCGGTCTGATTCAGTTCCTGGCGGCAGAGTTCCTCGGCAAAGATAGGATACAAGTCTTCTGCTTTCAGCGGTTGCTTGGTGCCGGGGTGAAGCGGTGGCATGGGCTTGTTCACCATATCGGCTTGTATGTTATACCAGTACTGTGGGATTTCCTCTTCCGGGAGAATGAATCTTTTCTTTTTGTTGCTCATAGTGGTTAAAATTATTAATAATTCAATGCCCAAATGTAGCTATTATTTTTGAACCAATTTCTTTTTCCTTTTGTTTTTTGTATATCAAGGTATATTTGTCTAAGTTTGCCGCGTTTCATTAATCGATGCATTTATGAAGATTTATCATAAATTCCTTTTGTATCAAAATAAATGGATTCACCCTTACGTACGGATGACAGTGGGAGTAATGACTTCCATCACTTATTTGGCCTCCATCCTGCTGATTGTCGGCGTGGTCTATGAGCATGGCTTTACGATTTCAGAGGTCGAGGCGCATCAGCTCCAACGCTTGTACCATGGGGTGTGGATTGTTTTTCTGGTAGATGTCACCCTTCGCATTTTGCTGGAATACAAGGATACCCGGCGCACCTTCAGTAAGCTCACCTGGATACTGACCATTCTGCTCTATCTGACCCTTATCCCGGTCATTTTCCATCGTCCGGAGGAGGAGGGCGCCATCTTGCAGTTCTGGGAATTTCTGCATGGCAAGGCCTATCATCTTGTCCTGCTGCTGGTGTTTTCCTTTTTCAGCCTTTCCAACGGGCTGGTACGGTTGTTGGGGCGGCGTACGAACCCTTCGCTTATTCTGGCTGCAAGTTTCCTGATAATCATAATGATAGGCACGGGGCTGTTGATGTTGCCGCGCTGCACGACGAACGGCATATCGTGGGTCGACTCGCTGTTCATATCCACCAGTGCGGTGTGCGTCACGGGGCTGACGTCTGTCGATGTGGCGTCCACTTTTACCCCGACCGGTTTTGTGGTAATCATTCTGCTGATTCAGATAGGCGGTCTGGGAGTGATGACACTGACGAGCTTCTTTGCCATGTTCTTCATGGGTAATACCTCGTTGTACAATCAGTTGGTGGTGCGCGACATGGTGAGTTCCAATTCCTTGAATTCCTTGCTCTCCACCCTGGTCTATATTCTGGCCTTTACGCTGGTGATTGAAGGAATAGGGATGCTTGCTATCTGGGGAGACATCCACGGGACGATGGGGATGGACCTTCAAGAAGAGCTGGCCTTTTCCGCTTTTCATGCCATTTCCGCTTTCTGCAATGCGGGATTCTCCACGTTGCCCGGAAATCTGGGTAATCCGTTGGTGATGACGGGGCACAATCCGTTCTTCATCTATATATCTCTGCTGATTATTTTGGGGGGTATCGGTTTCCCCATACTGGTGAATTTCAAGGATATTATTCTTTACCATCTGCGTCGTCTGTGGCACTTTCTGCGTACGTGGCATTGGGACGGCAAGCGTTTTTACCATCTGTACAACCTGAATACAAAGATTGTACTGATAGTCACCTTCCTGCTGCTGGTACTGGGCACGGTGGGCATTGCTGTCTTTGAGTGGAATGCCTCCTTCGCCGGCATGTCGGTGGCAGACAAGTGGACGCAGGCGTTTTTCAATGCCACGTGTCCCCGTACGGCAGGCTTTACCAGTGTGGACTTGGCAGGCTTGGGGGTACAGACATTGCTTATATATCTGTTTCTGATGTGGGTGGGAGGCGGTTCACAGTCTACGGCAGGCGGTATCAAGGTAAATGCCTTTGCGGTAGTGGTGCTGAATCTGGTGGCTGTGTTGCGCGGCACGGAACGGGTAGAGGTGTTTGGCCGTGAGCTGTCACACGATTCTATCCGTCGTTCCAATGCCACGGTGGTGATGTCGTTCGGCGTCTTGTTGCTGTTTATTTTCATCATCAGCATTCTGGAGCCGGGTACGTCGCTTTTGGCCATTACCTTCGAGTGTGTGTCGGCATTGAGCACGGTGGGGTCCAGTTTGAACCTTACCCCGCGGTTGGGAGACGACAGCAAGCTACTGGTGGCACTGCTGATGTTTGTGGGGCGTGTGGGACTGATTACGCTGATGCTTGGCATCATCAAGCAGAAGAAGCATACGAAGTATCAGTATCCGAGTGGTCAGATTATAATCAATTAAATAAGATGAAGTATATTATTATCGGTTTAGGGAATTATGGTCACGTGCTGGCAGAAGAGCTTTCTGCACTGGGGCACGAAGTGATAGGTGCGGACGTGAGCGTCGGCCGGGTGGATAGTCTGAAGGAAAAGATTGCCACAGCCTTTGTCATCGACGCTACGGACGAGCAGGCCTTGTCCGTATTGCCGCTGAACAGTGTGGATGTGGTGATTGTTGCCATCGGCGAGAATTTCGGTGCATCCATCCGTGTAGTGGCTTTGCTGAAGCAGAAGAAGGTGCAGCATATCTATGCCCGCGCCATTGACGCTGTCCACCGTTCCGTGCTCGAGGCTTTTGAGCTGGAACGCATTCTTACTCCCGAGGAGGATGCCGCACGCGGACTGGTACAGTTGCTGGAATTCGGTGCCGATATGGAGACATTCCGCGTGGCACCGGATTATTATGTAGTCAAGTTCACCGTTCCGGACAAGTTCATTGGCTATTATGCCAATGAATTGAATCTCGATAAGGAGTTTGGCCTGAAGATGCTCGCCTTGAAACGTGCCGAGACTTTGAAGAATTGCCTGGGCGTCTCGTATGTGGAACACAATGTACTGAACGAACTGCCGGAAAATGACCAGATACAAGCCGGCGACCAGTTAGTGTGCTACGGACGGTATAAGGATTTCCAGAAGTTCTGGAAAGCACTATGATAATTGGTAGTTGGAAATGTGTCAAAAGTGGTATTCACCCCCCATTTTCAACTAATCAAAGTCTTTCTCCCGACACCGATGATGGAAATAATCAGTCAGGAAGTGTGCATTCTTGCGTATGAACTCTTGCCCGTATTCTTTTCTTTGCAAACTGTTCAGATAAGCATCCGGAAGCATGCCTTCGTCTTGCAGGATGCAACTCAATTGGTAGGGGATAATGTTTGGGTTGACGATGAACATAATGGCGTTTTTCTCTGCTTCCTCCTTATTATAATTAGGGTTGTCCGGAGATTTGATGCATTCGCACAGCTTGAATTGGATATGTAGGCCGGTGTGCGGGTTGGCCATCAGCATGGCTCCGGTTTCTGTATGTATGCGTGGTATGTCCAGGGCTTCTTTCAAGCCGTATCCCATCTTGTTCAGCAGAAAATCAGAAATCTCCTCTTGCGATTGGCAGAATACAAAAGATTTCCCGCCGGATGCTTTTATGAAATCATGGAATGCAGCCTTTTCATTCGTCTTTTCTTTCTGTTTCGTCAAGTCGTCCACATATTCTGCCATTTTCTGGTCGTACTTGTTTTCGAGAAGCATGCCGCACTGCCACCATGCGTTGCCAAAATAAATCAGTTCGCAGATAAGGGTGCTTTTCCCTACCTCTCGGCTACGGATGGCCGAAAGGTTCAAGGACTTCTTGGTTATCTTGAATTCGCCTTCGTCCTCACTGCACAAATCTTTGACGTACAGATACCTGTCATCTTCTTTCTCCAGCAGATAACAACTGTTTTCCCGTACCTTCACCTTGCCCCAAAGCTGATGTTCGGGATGGGCATTGCCGATGAGAGCCAGCCATTCCGGTGAGGTCAGCGACAGCAGGTTGCGGCGGCCTTTGAACGTCAGTGAGGTGCGTGTGGCATATATGAGGGTCTCTGCCATTTCGGGAGTAATCTTTTCATCATCCAGCAACCGTTCAGCTTCGTCCCGGCATTGGGCGACATTTTCGATGTTGAAGTAGCATTGGTAGTGAAACCAATCCAGTATCTCCCGGTAGTGGAAGAAGTCTTCTTCTCCCATGGCAGAGTGGTATAGAAATTCCTGCATCCTTTCATTTTCGGGAGCGGTTTCGTATTCCTCTGCAAGCAGTCCGTATATCTCTTGTGCAGTCTGCTCTATTCCGGGATTCTCGGGGTTGATGGCGCTTATTCCCCGGCACAGATATTGTATATGGTGCCAAAGCAGAAAGCGTATGTCCTCCAGATTGATTTCATCCGGAAAATAATCGCCTTTGATGGGGTAGAAGGGCAGATAGGCTCCGTATCGCTTCCGGCACTCGGCAGTGAATGCCTGCCAGATGCCGGTCTGGGAGATGACGTCCTCAAACCATGCGGCGAGGCAGAGGCTTGTATAGCGTATGTTTTCCTCTTCTTCGAAGGCGTCGGCTATCGTTGAAGAGTAAAGTCTTTTGTGGATTTCGTTTGCAATGCCGACGTAGTACTGGTCAACGCTGTTTGTCTGCTTGTACGGATGCAGTTCCAACCATTTTTTGGGATATATTTTCTTCATGACTCTAAAGTGAGTTTGGTGTGTATTTTTTATATGTTTCATTTCCAGCGTAAAGATATGTTTTTTATGGGAATTTTCTTGTTTTTCCTCCTTTCGATTAGTATATTTGTATGCTACTATTAAATCGTTCCATCGTGTGGAAAAAATCGTTCCACCATGGTGGAACGATTTTTCTTCCGTGGTGGAATGATATTTTCTCCATGGTGGAATGATTAAAGAATAGCATTTCTTCTCCTTAATGCCGTGGAAGAAGAAATGACGGAATTGCAGGACCATTTAAAAACAGAATATATATGAGTGCGTATTACGACCTTTTCGAGAAACCCGACGTCCGCCAGACCGGCGAGCAACAATCCCTTTATGCCCGCTTTGTCCCCAAGGGCACCATCGACCGCAAGGAATTTATCGAGCGTGTACATCTTTTCACCGGCCTCAGCCGCAGCCTGCTGGAAGGAGCGATGGCAGGCTTTATGGATGAGTTGCGCGACTGCCTTGCCAATGGCTGGACGGTGGAGCTGGGCGAACTGGGTTACTTCACCCCCTCTTTGAGTTGTACCCGCCAGGCGACGGACAAGAAAGAGCTTCGTGCTGCCTCCATCGCTTTGCGCGGGTTGAATTTCCGTCTGGGCAGGGAGTTCTATAAGGATTTGAAAGGTAAGATGCAGTTGGAGCGTTGTCCGCAATCGGCATCGGCGCCTGCTTCGTCTGCCGATGAGGCGTTGGGCGTGGAGCAGCGCTGGCAGTTGCTGGATGAGTATTTGCAGCAGTATCCCTGCATCAATCGCTCTCAGTATGCACGGCTGGCAGGACGTAGTTATAAGCAGGCGGTTGTCGATTTGAATAGGTTTATAGAAGAAGGGGTGCTGATGAGGCATGGGATGGGGCCGAGTGTGGTGTATGCAAGGAAAAAGTGAGCAAGATTTGGCTATTTGCAATTCAGAAACGTATCTTTACACTATTATAGATTGTGTTATGGACAAGATGACTCCCGAGCAACGGCATCACTGCATGAGCAGCATCCGCAGCAAGAACACGAAACCGGAGATGGTGGTTCGCCGTTATCTCTTTTCCCGTGGTTTCCGTTTCCGTGTCAATGTGAAGCGGTTGCCTGGCACGCCCGACATTGTACTCCGCAAGTATCGTACGGTGATATTCGTGAACGGATGTTTCTGGCATGGGCACGAGGGATGCAAATACTTTGTACTTCCCAAAAGTAATGTGGAATTTTGGAAGGACAAGATTGAACGGAATCGGCGCAGGGACTTGAAGGAACGGATTCAGTTGCGTTGCATGGGGTGGCATGTGATGCAGGTGTGGGAATGCCAGTTGAAACCCAAGGAGCGAGAGATGACACTGAAAGGGATTGAATGGGCACTGAATAGGATATTGCTGGAAAATTACGGAATGCGTAAGAAAGGTGAAATGAAACCTTATCGGGAATATGAAGAGGGAAATGGTAGGATGATAGCAGCCGATGGGATGGAGGATTACGGAAAGTGAGAAATTGCGTGGATAGAATAATGTATTATTTCCTTAAATAAGAAGTGGACCGCAAGTAAGGTTGCTTGCTTTTTATTATCTTTGCCCATTAAACGGAGAAAGAATATTTTTTATAATATTCTCATAAAAAGTGGAAAGATCATAAAAATGAAACATTCTAAGTTTATAGATTTATTTGCAGGATGTGGCGGATTAAGTTTAGGTTTAGAAAATGCAGGTTTTGAAGTCGTGTTTTTCAATGAGATAGTACCTACTTTTGCTGCTACTTATCTGGCTAATCATCAATTGGAGGCAGGTAATTATTATATTGGGGATATTAACGGGTTGAATGCCAACATTGAAACCTATAGAGATATAATACTTAATCCGGAGAAGCCTATCACTCTTGTTTGTGGAGGACCTCCGTGTCAAGGATTTTCAATGGCGAACAGGCAGCGGATTATTGATGATCCAAGAAATCAATTATATAAGGCATATTTGCAATTTTTGTCATATACGCGTCCGCAGTTTTTCATAATGGAGAACGTGAAAGGAATGGCGAGTAAGATAGATGAAATTAAAGATAATTTTATAGAGTATTTAGGTGATGAATACTTGTTTGATTATCGTTTGCTTAATGCAAAAGATTTTGGAGTTCCTCAAAATCGTGAACGTTTCATTATGATAGGAAACCGTATAGGTATTAAGCCAGGCATGATTTTTAATCAGATAGATTGTTTTAGGCGTGAGCCATTTGTGCTTCGTGATGCTTTGGAAGGGTTGCCATGCCTACAATCTCGCAAAATGAAAAACCAAGGAGAATTAGAATCGGAAGAGTCTGGATACACAGAACGAAATTTCGAATACCCTGACACTTCCTTTTATCATTTTATTAATGGGGACAGGGTCGTAAAAAAACTCTATAACCATAAGAATAGATATAATAATCCGCGTGATATTGAAATTTATCGCAGGCTTCCACAAGGTGCTAATTCATTGCACGAGTCGATAAGGGACATTATGCCTTACAGTAATAGAAACCATATGTTTAAAGATAAATATTTTAAATTGGATGAGACACAGGTTTGCAAAACAATAACGTCGCATATGAGATATGATTGTAATATGTATATCCACCCAAGAGAAGCAAGAGGACTCAGTCCACGGGAGGCTGCCAGAATTCAGACTTTTCCGGATGATTTTGTTTTCTGTGGAGCACAGAATTCGTGGTATGCACAAATAGGAAATGCTGTACCTGTCAAATTAGCAGAAGCTATTGGACGGGGAATAATGAAGTTTGTGAAATGATTATACGTCGTACACTGCAACATATAGAACTTTTTGCCGGCATTGGCGGATTCCGTACTGCTATGGATATTCTTGGCAGGGATAAGATTGCACGATTTAAGCATGTGGGATATTCTGAGATAGATAGAAAGGCTGTTCAGACCTATTGTGCCAATTACGATACGGAAAATGAGGTGGTAATGGGGGATATTGTTCATTTTACAGAATCTGTTGAAAGAATCGGAAAACTGCCGAATTTTGATTTGTTGACAGGTGGTTTTCCGTGTCAGACTTTTAGTATGATGGGACATCAACGAGGCTTTGATGACGAACGGGGATTGATGTTTTTTCGTATTATGGATATTGTCCGTGTTAAACATCCACCATACATATTGCTGGAAAATGTAAAGAACCTTTATACACATGATAAAAGACGTACCTTTACTCGTATTGTTGAAGAGCTTAAAGCGGCAGGGTACAATGTAGTGTATGATATTTTTAATACTCAGGATTTCTGTCTTCCCCAAACCAGAAATCGTGTATTGATTTTTGCAACATTAGAACCATTGCCTAATAATTTTATTTTTTCATCTAAGGCCGTTAAAGAATGTTTTGAATTTAATAAGTCGAGGATGAGTGTCCGACAAAGTGACACTGTAATAGGTATCCTAGAAAAAAATGTACCAGACAAATACATGCTTTCTGAAAGAATCAAACCAACGTTATTGGCTGATGGATCTGCCGGGTTTAAATCGAAATCAGAGATAAACCAATTGATAGCGCGCCCGCTAACAGCTTCAATGCATAAGATGCATCGGGCATGTCAAGACAATTATTATAGTCTGGATTTTATAGCCTCAGATGGTGCCGTGAATCAAGCGATTAATTTGAGCAAAGACGAGCAGGCTCGTTTGCCTATTCGTAAATTGACGCCTAAAGAAGCTATGTTGTTACAGGGATTTCCTGAGGATTTTGCAGCAAAAGCTTCAGCTATGGGCGTTGCTGACGGAGCTCTTTATAAACAGGCCGGCAATGCTGTAAGTGTAAATACTATATATGCTGTACTATTTTATTTGATTACTAATAAAATCATCCAATAATTATGTTCTTTAAAATAAATGCAGAATGCCATATCGGTTTCAAGAAACTTACAGCTGCTGACTTGGGTATAGGCACAAGCCATCAAACCCATATAGGCTTATATGAGGGAGTACTTAATTTTCTCCCTGATGTGGATGTCGTTTCTACGGCTATGCTTATATGCGATGGCTATTGTGATATCATTAAGTGTTATTTTGATCGAATAGAAAATCTAGATGGAACATTCCGTAGTCCTAAGATTAGAATTGGTGGGTCTGAAGAGTCAGTAGTAAAAAGAATAAGGGAATTTGCTTCCGCGGATACAGGTGCGGATTGGTATTTACTTTGGTTCGGCTTGGAAAGTGAAGAATTGGTTTTTATTCTTTTAAATGCTAATTCGGAGGATTATCATAGATTACATTCTTATATTTCTGATAATGATAAAATATTAGATGAATCCCATCCTGCTTTTGCAGCTATCTTGCAGTATATTGAAGACAAAGTGAACAGGGTTAGCGTTGATTTGCAGAAAGATTTGGAGGTTGTGGCACAAACTGGTAGAGGAGTACATGAATATAAACCGAAAGATATCGAGAAAGCTAATAAGTATTTCTGTCAAACAGGAAGGGCCGGCGAAGAGCTGATTAATGAATATTTTGATAAAGAGTGTGCGGCCGGACATATAAAGTCATACCTATGGATGAATGCGAGTCGGGAATCGGGGTTGCCTTTTGATTTTATTGTTAGCTCCGATTCATCGGCCGCTTTGCATGTAGATGTTAAATCAACTCAATTTGATTGTAATCAACCTATTGTTTTTAGTGATGGTGAGATTCGTTTCATATCGGAGTACGGGCGTGATACTTACCAGGTGTATCGTGTATTTGATATGTCGAATGAGCAGAAAAAACTTTGCATATACCATGAAATTTCATCATATGCAGATGCAATATTGGCAAAGCAAAATATATTTGGTGCGGAAATATCTCAGTTATCTACATCGGTAAATTTAATAAAATATGCTGTGCGGCCAAATATTTTTAATGTTGGACAGGAAATAATGTTGTAGAGATGGATAAAGTTATAAAACAGATACATTCACAAGATGCCGGATTTAAATTGTCTCCTAAAAAGTCTGGAGAGACAAGTTTGAATCTTTCCAATGTAATTTTGAATTTCTTGGTAGATAAACCTCTTTCGAGAGGTGATGAAATTTCTGTTAGTTTTAATCTGTATAAAGAGGACTTCTTGAGATGCTTGAGTTATATCGTGATGCATCTGCCGCTTTATAGGTCGTCTTCGCAGGAGTCTATGAAAATAACATTCTCGACAGGGATGTTTGCTTCTTTATATAATCCAATAGAGGAGTTTTTTGGTGCTTCTGAGATACAGAGATACGATGTGAATTTACTGTATCGCCTTGATGGACGGATTTATCTGAATGGCTTGAAAAAGGGGACCTTTTCTTTACGTAACTATCTGGTCGAAAATAATACGACTTTAAGTTTTCTGAAAGATGAAAAAGGGGAGTATTCTTTACGTATGGAAATGGGGGATTTAGAAAATGTAGTTTTGGAGACTGATGTTTTACCGCTTTCATCAATAATAGCTCAATTCCGTCCTTATATCACAGCCATTAAATCCAAACCCTTCATTCTTCTTGCCGGCATTTCGGGTACAGGAAAATCTCGTATTGTTCGTCAATTGGCTTATGCTACCGGAGGTGAGAATCCGGATGAGGTTAAAAAGCCGTATAATTATGAGATGATACAGGTGCGTCCCAATTGGCATGATTCAACAGAGTTACTGGGCTATGAGACAAGAATCTCTGGGGAAACAGAATATGTGCTTACCGATTTCTTGCGTTTCCTTGCAAAAGCCTGGTATTTTGAGGAGACTCCTTTCTTTTTGTGTTTGGATGAAATGAACCTGGCTCCGGTAGAGCAATATTTTGCAGAGTATCTGAGTGTGCTTGAAACCCGTAAATTGAACAATGGAAGAATTATTTCCGATTCATTGTTACCGCCTCTGAATAATTATGGAAAAAAAGGAAATACATGGGTGGGGGATATCATGATGAATGATCTCTTCGGAAAAGATTGGAAAATAAACGGCAAGTCTGTGGAAAAAAACAAGGAACGTGAAGCTCGATTGAGAGAGCAGTTTCGTACGGAAGGTATTGCATTGCCACCCAATCTGATTGTGATGGGGACAGTAAATATGGACGAAACAACCTTTAGCTTTTCTCGTAAAGTCTTGGACCGTGCCATGACTATCGAGATGAACAAGGTGGATTTTTCCGGAGGACTGACTAAAAAGGATTGCCGAGTGGCTCCTATTGCTTCCGAAATTATTTTACCTAATGCAGTAGAGGCTATGGATGTATATGAGGCGAACCAGATTATCTGTGACCATGTGATTTCTTATTTGACAGAGATCAATGGCACACTTGAGGGAACACCTTTTAAAGTGGCATACCGGACGCGTAATGAGTTTATCCTCTACGTGCTGGCCAATCTTCAATATGAGGGTAACGATGTGTGTTACAGGATGATTAGAGCTTTGGATGAGATGACTTTGATGAAAGTTTTAAGCCGGATTGAAGGTGACAAGAATAAATTGATGAATTTGAAGCAGACCGGCTGTGTTTTGGACGATCTTGCTACTCAAATAAAACAATCGTTGGAAAAAGTTTATCAAGATTTTGACGCTTCGGATAATGAGAAATCTATCTACAACGACTGGGATAAAGAGTCCGTATCTCTATGTAAGTTAAAAGAAATGAAGCGTAAACTGGACAATACTTATTATTGCACTTTCTGGAGCTGATGAAATGGAGGCACTTCTGAAGTTGGTACACGAAGATTTTGAACTGTTGGTCTCTTGTAATTCTTATGATAGGATTTACAGGAAAGCGGCGGAATGCATGCGTGTGGAACAAGATTCAGAAGCTTTGTTGTCCTATTATATATGGGATGGAGATAAAGCGGTTTTGACTTTTCGTGGGATTTCCATAGAAAAAGGAGCGTATGTCCCTTCCGTTTTCTTTGAAAATACGGATTATCAGTATTGGATTCATTTCAAGAAACAAGTGACGGAGGCTTGCATAGACACTCCGTTAAGAAAAGTAAGCGATGGCTTCTGTTTCAATGAGGATGCGCAAGTGCTTTATGGACACATCAACTATGGCAATGATATTGGCCGGGCAGACTTGAAGATTGCATATCGGCTGCGAGAGGGGGTAAGAAATATCTTCTCGTTCGGTTATGATGTATTGGCCATAAAATTGGATTATCACAGTGATTTGAAACATATTATTGCTGATATAGAGGCTGAATATCGCATGCTGTCCTTAGACTTCTTTAGGCGTACTCACCATTCTTTTTCGGAAAAACAACAAGGAGAAACACCCGATATAATCTGGTGGAATTTATTCCGGGAAGTTAACGAAGAATTTGTCCGTGCTGTGAAAATTGTGGTGGATAGCCCCCGTAACAGGATAGTATGCGAAGAAGTATATTTGCGTGCCGATAAATTGAAGCGACTCACACCGAAACTGGAAATGCAGTTGGTGGAGCATCGTCAGGAGTCGGGACATTTATATCGGACGGAAGTGTCGACCATGAGTGTTGATACTTTTGAAAATCGCTTTTTGAAATATGCCGTTCGTTTTGTGATGCAGAAGTTTGTCTCTTTGAAGGAACGGATAATGGCAAACTATCCGATGGACTCCAATGGGAAGTTTATAGAAGGCTTGGCAGATACGGAAGAGGAATTGAAACGTTTGGTATATCATCCCTTCTTCAGGACGGTAGGTGCTTTTAAGGGCATGAACCAAGAATCTCTTGTCTTGAAACAAGGAACAGGATATTCGCAGGTTTATCGTGATTGGCTGTTATTGACTTGTAGTTATGATTTGGAAGAAGGAATACGGAGCCTGGAACTGAAAGATATCGCAACCTTGTATGAGATATGGTGTTTTATAGAGGTTAAAAATCTTGTGCAGCAACTCTTGGGGGGGGAGAAGGTTGTGGTTGACAATCAAAGCCGTATGGAATTGAACAAACATTTCACTTATTCATTGGCAAAGGGGCAGAAGTCGAAGGTTGTCTTTTCACGTAGAACATCAGAAGGAGATTTGGTCGAGCTTGCCGAAGTGATTTATAATCCGAGGGAAGTACTTGGAAAAAGTTCGACGGAAACATCAATAGACCATACTTATTCGTTCACCGTGCCACAGAAACCGGATATCGTGCTTCAGTTGACGAGACGTGATGTAGAAAACGGATTCAAGCTGACTTACCTTTTCGATGCAAAGTATCGGATTGGGGATACGGATATAGATGGAGTGGATGTTCCGCCTGATGATGCTATCAATCAGATGCATCGTTATAGAGATGCTCTTTATTATGATCCAAAACAAGAAGGGCTTCCTATCAAGAAAGAGGTGTTGGGAGGTTATATACTTTTCCCGGGAAATGGAAAGGATGAGGATGTGGAAAATGCCAACTTTTATCGTTCCATTGAAAAAGTGAATATCGGTGCTTTTCCGCTTCGCCCTAACAATGAGGGGAGCGCACATTTGCTGGAACGGTTTCTGCGTTCGCTGATTTGGGAACAACCTACGGTACAAATCCTTCAAGATGTAAAGTCGCATAAGGGGACAAGTCTAACGATAGAGAAAGTCGGGAATATCTTGGCGGTTACTGTCTTTGAAAATGGAGAACGTGAATATTATGACAAGTTCCGGAACCGGGAAAACGAAATAGAATATTATTTTGGAAAGATTACTCCTTCTAATAAATTAGGACTATTGAATTTCCAGAAATATGATTATTTTGTGCCTGTGATTAAAGGGCAGATACGTGACATTTATCAGATAGACTTCTGTTCGGTGATGTATCGCAAGGATCTTCCTCATCGGGAGGGAAAGCAAATTGCCGATGATGATGTAAGAATTGTGATGAAACTGGTCAAACCTTCTTATTTGATAGGAAGCAAACAGTTTGTCCCCTTGAAGTCTGTATTGTTTCCTCCTCGTCATTGGGGATTTCGAGAGTTTACATCCGTACGTGAACTTTTGAGTTTTACGGTTTAACCTTCTTGGTTCATTTGCCAAACTATCGGCTTCTAACTTCCGATAACTCCGGGCGAAGCCTTGACTCCCGATAACTGCCGTGAATAATATAGGTTAAACCTCCTTTAACCTCCTTAAACCTCCGTTAAAGCACCACCCCGTTTTCTGCCCGTTGTATCTTTGCATCGTGGTCACAAAGAAACTGGTTTTGCAGACTGACGAGCGAACAAGACCGACTTTTATTAATCAACTTAAAATTAAAAAACTATGGCTTTGAATTATGAAGTAAAAAAGAGAGTATTCGGTTTTGACGAGACAAAAACGGAAAAGTACGTGGCGCAGATGAAAACTTTGGGTGTGGTAGGTTTTAAGGATTTATGCGACGAGGTTTCCAAGATAGGCATGGCGCCTCGCGGTGTGGTGAAGTTGGTGCTGGACGGATTGATCGACACCTTGAATATGGATATCAACAAGGGATTTTCGGTACAGCTGGGTGAGTTCGGCTGTTTCCGTCCCGGCATCAACGCTAAGAGCCAGGACAAACTGGAAGACGTGACGGCAAGCACGATTTATCGCCGCAAGATTATCTTCACCCCGGGCTTCTACTTTAAGGACATGCTGACCCGCGCCAGCGTAGAGAAGATGGATTGGTCGGGCAACGGCACCGTTTCTGGCGGGGGTAGCTCCAAACCAAATCCGGATGGCGGCGGTTCCGATGGCGACCAGGGAGAAAATCCGTTAGGATAAACATTCTGTAAATAAGGAGAATATGAACTTTCTCAGAAAAAGGTTCATATTCTCCTTGAAATACTTGACTTCGCCTTTTGAATATCGTATCTTTACATCAATCATTTAAAAATCAGACAAACTGCTATGGAAACAGAAAATGGCTTTCGTATCACGACCTATAAGAAGAAAGATTTGGCATGCCTCTATTGCCCCAATGCTACTGCACGTTGCGCCATCCGCACCCTGACGCGGTGGATAAAACGGAATCATGAACTGTATGAAGCCTTGGCGCATACCGGGTACAATGTAAGGACACGGACATTCATGCCGAAGCAGGTGAGTCTTATCGTACAGTATCTGGACGAACCTTAATATTCTTTTCAACCTCATTTATTATGTTAAAGCGGGAAGTTGCGGTTAAACTTCCCGCTTTTGTTTTTGTCATAGATACGTTGCAACACAATAGGTATAACTAACATAAGGTATTAATTAAAAAAGAGAAAAATGATGAAAAGAATAGTTCTGATATGGATGGCCGCCTTCTTGATGGGTGGCATGGCAATGGCACAACATGCCCGCCACAGTGATAAAATGCCCGAACCGAAAGTCCGTGCCGAGCGCATGACGGAACGGATGGTGAAAGAGTACTCCTTGAACGATACGCAGAAACAACAACTGCTGGAGGCAAATCTGGCATTGGTTGAGAAAATGGGAGATATGCCGATGCATCGTGCCAAAGCACACAAGCATCATAAGAGAGATGGCAAGCGCCATCAATTGACGGATGAGCAACGCGCGCAGAAAAAAGCGGAGATGGAAAAGAAGCGTGAAGAGATGAAGACTGCCCGTATTGCTTATGATTCACAACTCCAGAAGATTATGACGGAAGAACAATATGCTGCATACAGCAAGAAAGTGCAGGATAGAAAAGCAAAAATGGAATCTAAAAGAAAATAAATTTTCTATTGCATTCAATTTGTACTATTTTTGTCCGGTCAACTACTAAAAAACAGAACGATGAAGAATATAGTCTATATTTTAGTGTGTGCATCGGTCATCTTCTTCACTGCTTGTTCGTCGCAAGACAAGAATAAGAAAGACGGTACGCAGGTATTGATGCAGGATAGTACAGAAATTGCCGGCCCACAGCGCATGCAGGTGTCTGATGTAAAAACATCCTTTACGTATAAGGGAAAAGAGTATCAGTCTTCTGTAGTGCGCCGGCCGGATGAATCTCTGCCGATAGTGAAAAACGAGCAGGGGGAGAAATTTGTGGATAACCGTATCACCTTGCGCATCACGTGCGGCGGGAAGCAGGTGGTGGATAAAGTGTTCACCAAAGATAATTTTGCTTCGTTGGTGGATGCCAAGTTCATGAAGTACTCCATTCTTGAGGGGCTGGTCTATGACAAGACCACTCCGCAAGGAATCATATACGCGGCCAGCGTCTGCTATCCGCAATCCGACCTTTATGTTCCCATCAGACTGACCATTACGGCTGACGGGAAAATCTCCATGGCAAAAGAAGAACTGATGGAGGACTATCAGACAGACAGCATTGATTAGTGGATAGTTTTCCAGATTGTTTCCAGTTTTGCAGACCATCTTTGCCGGTATGAAAATCCTGATTGTAGAAGATGAGCAAGATTTGCGGGAAACCATCCGCACTTCGCTCTTGAAAGAAAAGTTTGTTGTAGAGACCGCTGCCGACTATTTTTCGGCATTGGATAAAATCAATGACTACGATTACGACTGCATTCTGCTGGATATCATGTTGCCTGGCGGGAGCGGTCTGGACTTGCTGCGTGAGCTGAAACGGCTGCACCGCAGTGACAGTGTGCTTATAATCTCGGCAAAAGACTCGCTGGACGACAAGGTGGACGGGCTGGAACTGGGAGCCGACGATTACCTTACAAAGCCTTTCCATCTGGCAGAACTCAATGCACGTGTCAAGTCATTGATACGTCGGCGGCAGGCGAAGGGAGATGTGACCGTCACCCTTGGAAATCTTTTGCTCTACCCCGACAAACGGCAGGTAGAGATAAACGGAAAACCCTTGCAGCTGAACCGCAAGGAGTTCGACCTGCTCTATTATTTTGTAGTCAACCCCGGCCGGGTCATCAATAAAATGAGCCTTGCCGAGTCGGTGTGGGGAGACAATATAGACCAGGCGGATTCGTTGGATTTTATCTACTCGCAAGTGAAGAATCTGCGTAAGAAATTGAAACAAGCTGAGGCTACCATAGAATTAAAGGCTGTCTATGGATTCGGCTACAAACTCTCCGAACTATGAAGCTGCTGAGCTACACCTACCGCAAACTTGCATTGCTGCTGTTTCTGTTGATGGCGGTGTGGGGTGTGCTGTTCTATTACGCAATCATTGACGAGGTGGTGGATGAGACGGACGATACGTTGGAGAATTACGGTGAGATATTGATGGAGAGTGCGCTTCACGACCCCTCGATACTCGAAACGGAAGGCTCGTTGATGTCTTTCTATAAGTTCACCCCTATATCCGAAGAGGAAGGGCGGCATTACAGACAAGTGTTCTATGATGCTACGGTTTATATCGAACTGGAGGATGAAGACGAACCGGTACGTGTCATGTGTACCGCTTTCCGTATGCCCGACGGGCAATATTATGAGTTGAAACTGATGATTTCCATTTTGGAGCGGGATGACATGGTGGAGGCTATGCTTTGGTATCTGGGAGCGCTGTTCCTGTTGTTTCTCATCTGTACTTCCATCGGCATCCAGTTGGTGCTGAAGGGAGTGTTCCGTCCGTTACATAGGTTGCTTGACTGGCTGCACTGCATTCAGCCCGGCAAGGAGGTGCCTCCATTGGACAACCCGACGAAGATACGGGAGTTCCGCCAGCTGAGCGATGCTGCATTGGATATGGGTAACCGCAGCTACAAGGCATACGAGGAGCAGAAGCAGTTCATCGAGAATGCCTCGCATGAGTTGCAGACACCGCTTGCCATCGTGAGGGGAAAAGTGGAACTGCTGGCTGAGAGTGAAGGGATGACGGAACAGCAAATGGAGCAGCTGGACGAGATATATGCCACGCTGGGGCGTGCCGTAAAACTGAACAAGTCCCTGCTGTTGCTTTCCCGTATAGAGAACGGGCAGTATACCGAGATGGAGGATGTCTCGGTGGATGAGATATTGGATGAACTCTTGCCCGACTTGATGGATATCTATGAACATAAGCAGGTGAGACTGATACGAAAACGGGAGGAGCAGCCTTTTATTATCCGTTGCAACCATTCGCTGGCGCAAATACTGGTTTCCAATCTGGTGAAGAATTCGTTGCTGCACAATAGGGAAGAGGGAGAGTTGCAGGTACTTACCACTCCAACTTCGCTGGTCATAAAGAATACGGGTGATGTTCCTTTGGATGGAGAGAAGTTGTTCCGGCGTTTCTATCATGGCATGGATGGCAAGAAGGACTCCACCGGACTGGGGCTTGCCATAGCGCGTTCCATTGCGTTGTCGTCTTCATTGAAGCTCACGTATGAATGGCAGGACGGTATGCATACCTTCCGTCTGGTTAAAGAAAGTAAAATTTACTGTTAACTGCGGTTATTCCCAAATCTTTCCTAATTCTCTACCGTTATTTGCAGTGTGAATAATATGAAATTTATTAGTAACATTAAAAAATAACGATTATGAAGAAAGTATTGTCTATTCTTGTGTTGGCTCTTGTAGCTGTTCAGTTTGCCTTTGCCGGTGATGTCATCACTCAGGATACCAAGCAGCTTCCGCTGACGGCACGCAATTTTATCAACCAGTATTTCTCGAAACCGCACATTTCACACATCAAGATTGAAAGTGAAATATTGCAGACTAAAAAATATGAAGTGCTGTTGACAGACCGTACGGAAATAGACTTCGACAAGAAAGGAAATTGGTTGGAAGTGGATTGCAAGAAGTCCGCTGTTCCCGAAGCATTGATTCCGGTTCCGGTAAAGGAGTATGTGAAGGCTAACTTCCCGAGAGAGATTATTACTAAAATCGAACGCGGACGTACCGGTGTGGAAATTGAATTGGGTAATGACTACTCTTTGAAGTTCAACAAAAAGGGAAAGTTCGTCAGCATGGACGATTGATTCTCCAGTAACTATTAACCTAAACTTTATAGAGAAATGATGAGAATGAAGATTCAAATGTTGGCGATGATGTTCATCGCCGCCTTGGCACTTGGTGCATGCAGTGATGATGACGACAAGGATGATGTCAAAGTGCCCGAAGCAATGTCACAAGCATTGAAGTCCAAATACCCTTCCGCAATCCATGTGGAATGGGAACAGAAAGGGGGCTATTTCGTTGCAGATTGTAAAGTGGATGGGCAGGAAAAGGATGTATGGTTCAATAATCAGGCGGAATGGCAACTGACGGAAACCGAATTGCTTTGGAATAATCTTCCGGGAACAGTACAGACCTCTTTCAGCGCCAGTGAGTATGCCGGTTGGAAGATAGAGGAGATTGTTCTTTTGGAGTATCCGGTAGTGCCTATGCAGTTTGTCATTGAAGTTGAAAAGGGAAATGCAGAGTATCAATTGTTCTATTCGGAAGAAGGCGGCTTGCTACAGACAAAAGATGTGAGCGGTAATAGGGATGATACGCATTGGCCGGTAAAACTTGATTAGAGAAGAGTTAAGGATAAGGGATTAAGGACATTAGTGTTGTGCAATCATATTGAAAACTTAATCCCTTAATCCTTAATCCCTTATCCTTAACTACATCGGCTTATAATCCTTCGCCAGTCCTCCTTCGCTGGTTTCTTTGTAGAGGGAGGGCAGGTCGTTTCCGGTTTCTTTCATGACTTCCACCACTTTGTCGAATGACACGCGGTGCATGCCGTCGGTGAAGGAGGAGTAAAGGTTGGCATCCAAGGCGCGTGCGGCGGCGTAGGCATTACGTTCGATGCACGGGATTTGTACCAGTCCGCAAACTGGGTCGCAGGTCATACCCAAATGATGCTCCAATCCCATTTCGGCGGCATATTCTATTTGTGCCGGACTGCCTCCAAACAATTGGTTGGCTGCGGCTGATGCCATGGAACATGCTACACCTACCTCTGCCTGGCATCCGGCTTCCGCTCCCGAAATGGAAGCGTTGGTCTTCACGATGTTTCCTATCAGTCCAGCTGTGGCAAGGGCACGAAGTATGCGTGTGTCGCTGAACTCCCGGCTTTTTTGCAGATGATAGAGCACTGCCGGTACAATGCCACACGAACCGCAGGTAGGTGCAGTGACAATGACCCCACCTGACGCATTTTCTTCACTTACTGCCAAGGCATAGGCAAATACCAGTCCGCGCGACTGGAGGGAAGCCTTGTAGCCACTGGCACGTATATAATAGGTAGAAGCCTTTCGGCGCAGATTCAGAGGGCCGGGCAAGACTCCTTCACTATCCAATCCCCGTTTTACGGCAGCCTGCATGGTTTTCCATACCTCCTGCAGGTAATCCCAAATGTCGCTTTCCTCGCATTCCTTGACGTACTCCCAGTAACTTTTTCCGGTACGTTCACACCATTGCAGTATTTCGGTCATACTGTTCATTTCGTATACATCCGGGGTGTTTACGGATGATGCTCCATCATTCTCTTCTGCCAGGGCACCGCCGCCGACGCTGAATACGGTCCATTGGTCGGTCTCCTTGCCTTCGCTGTCCAAAGAGACGAATTTCATGCCGTTGGGATGGAAGGGCAGGAATATTTTGGGCTCCCAGATTATTTCTACCGGTGCTGCGGGTTGCAGTGTCTCGGTGATGGCAACATTGGTCATGTGCCCCTTGCCGGTAGCGGCGAGGCTTCCGTATAGGGTTACTTGGAAGGCGGCTGCTTCGGGATGCCTTTCCAGGAATATCTGAGCTGCCTTGCGCGGCCCCATAGTGTGGCTACTGGATGGACCGGTACCGATACGGTAGAGTTCTTTGATTGATTTCATATATTTCAGATTTATGATTTCAGATTTATGATTTAATTATCAACTGTCAATTATCCATTAACTCAAGTCTACTACGGTAATGCCTGCTCCGCCGAACTGTATATGTTCGTCGGCAAAGTGGCGCACTCCGGGAACGGTTTCCAGATATTGGCGGATAAGCGTGCGCAGGATACCCGTTCCTGTTCCGTGAAGGATACGCACACGCGACATGCCGACGAGGATAGCATCATCAATGAAATAGGTGACGGCTTGCAGCGCTTCGTCGCCACGCATGCCACGGACATCAATGTCTTGCTTGAAATGTAGTTTCTTCTCATACATGCTGTCTTGGGTCTGGACGCTGATGAAAGTGCTTTTGGCGGACACGTCAGCTTGTTTGGGCTGCGCGTTGGTGCGTTCCAGCCTGTCCAGCTTGACGGTAGTCTTGATGCTGCCGAACGCGATAATCGCATTCTTGCCGTTCACTTCCATTACCTCGCCCACAGAGGTCTGTCCCTTTATTCTGACGTTGCAGCCGGGGACGATTGCCGCGAGGCGTTCCGCTTCTTTCCGCGCCTGCTGTTCTGCCAAAGCCTGGGCAGACGGTCCGTTCTCTTTTCCATTGCCTGCTTTCTTTTCCTTTTTCCGGTTCTGCTTTTCTTTCAGCTTTTCCATCTTGCGGGCAATTTTTTCTTCCAGTTCCTTGTTGGCAAGCGCTTCCATTGATTCGCGGAAGTCCGTCAACTCCTGGCGGGCCTGGCGTGTCTTTTCTTTTTCTGCCTGGGCTTCTTTGATGGAGCGTATGGTGTTCTCGATGCGTGCATTGGCTTCCTGCATCAGTTGCTCCACCTCTTCTTTCGCTTTGCGCAGAATATCCTTCCGGGATTTCTGCAAATCTTCGATTTCGGTCTGATAACGCTCGATGGTCTCTTCCATGTGCTTTTCACGCTGGCGTATTGTCTGGCGTTTGCCTTCCCAATAGCGTTTGTCGCGCACAATGTCCTGCAGGTACTTATCGGCGTTGATGTATTCGCTGCCCACAATTTCCGAGGCATCGGCGATGACATCTTCCGGCAGACCTATCTTGCGGGCAATCTCCACAGCGAACGAACTGCCCGGATTGCCTATCTGTAGTTGGAACAGTGCCTGCATCAGATGGCGGTCGTAGAGCATGGCGCCATTCACTACACCTTCGTGGTCTTCGGCAAAATGCTTCAGGTTCTGGTAGTGTGTGGTGATGACACCGAACGTCTGTTTTTGGTTGAAGCGTTTCAATACGGCTTCGGCGATGGCGCCTCCTATCTGGGGTTCTGTTCCACCACCGAATTCATCAATCAGGATGAGGCTCCGTTCATTGCAGTTTTTCATCATGATTTTCATGTTCGTAAGGTGGGAGGAGTAGGTACTCAAATCATCTTCAATGGACTGCTCGTCACCGATGTCAATGAATATGCTGCTGAATATTCCGGCATGACTGCGTTCGTGCATCGGGATGAGTAGTCCGGATTGCAGCATGTATTGTAATAAGCCTACTGTCTTTAGGCAGACAGACTTGCCGCCTGCGTTCGGACCGGAGATAATGAGGATACGTTGCTTTTCATTCAGTTCGATGTCAAGCGGTACGACTTTTTTGCCATGTTTGGCGAGAGAAAGTTGCAAGAGTGGGTGTACCGCCATTGTCCAGTCCAGCAGTTGTTTGTTTTCGAGAGCCGGTTTCAGTCCGGATATTTGCTCGGCAAACAATGCTTTGGCACGTATGAAGTCTATTTCGGCAAGGAACTCGTATGATAGCAGTACGTCGGAGATGGAGGGGCGCAGCTGGTTGGAGAAGTCCGTCAGGATGCGGATAATTTCTCTGCGTTCGTCACCTTCAAGTTCTCGTATGCGATTGTTGGCTTCCACTACTTCGGCAGGCTCGATGAATACGGTTTTGCCACTGGCCGACTCGTCATGTACAATACCGCGTATTTTCCGTTTCAGTGCCGGTGCAACGGGAATGACCAGACGGCCGTCACGCATGGTGGGCGTTACATCTTTGTCCACAACGCCCTCGGACTGGGCATTTCGTAGAATACTGTTCAGTGAGCGGGAGATACTTCCCATAGTACTTGTCAGTTCCCGGCGGATGCGTGCCAACTCTGTAGAGGCATTGTCCTTGATTTTTCCGTAAGGAGAGAGGATGCCGTTTATTTTTGCTATGAGCTGTGGGAAAACGGTGATGTCTCCTGCCAGTCTTTTCAGACAAGGGTAGGGGGAAGCGCCCTCTTCCTCATCATCGTCGCTTTTCTGTAGGAAGCGTACAATATCACGTATGGTTTCCAGTGAACGGCGTAGGTCAAAGAGCTCTTGTTCATCTAGATACATGCCTTCCACACGTATGCGTTTCAGTGACGGGCGTACATCAAAAAAGTATTGTGCCGGGAAGTTGTCTTCTTCTTGGAGTATGCGTACAAATTCAGTGATTTGGTCCAAACGCTCCTCTACCTCTCCAAAGTGGTCGGAGAATGCCATGTCTATCACCCGTTCTTCGCCAAGTGTACTGAGGCATTTTTCTTTCAGCAATTGGCGTATTTGGTCGAAACCTATTTTCTGTTCAAAGTTCTGCGGATATATCATGGTGCAAAAGTACTATTAATTCATGAAAAAAGAGAAAGGAAGTTTGCAGAATTAAAAATGATTTGTACCTTTGCACCGCTTTAAAGAGGAAAGCACTTCCCGAAAAGGAAGTTTTAGGAGAGGTGGCAGAGTGGTCGATTGCGGCGGTCTTGAAAACCGTTGTGCTGCGAGGCACCCGGGGTTCGAATCCCTGTCTCTCCGCTGGAAAGAATTGCAAAACAAAGAAAATCCCTGTAAATTAATACTTTACAGGGATTTTTTGTTTTTGGTGCATAGCAAAAATAAGCATATCAAAGCATTCTTTCGGTGTACTATTCGGTGTACCTGTTTGCCTTCAATGTCAGGTACACCTATTAAGTAAATAATTTATTGTTTATCAGTGTTTTGTGTCTAGACTTGTTGCTCTTGGAAATTTAGTTTTGTGATTAAAAAACAAGTAAGATGGAAAGAACAACATTTTGTCTATTGTTCTACATTCGTAGGACGAAATTGAATCGGAATGGTGAGGCTCCGATAATGATGAGAATTGCAGTGAATGGGGTCTAGGTTGATGCTTCAGTGAAGAAAACAATTCTTCTGGGATTCTGGAGTATGTAGATAAATGGATAGATAAAAAACATTTAAAGACAGGGAATTTTTACTACAGCAAGAAAATATATATAGAAGCTCCTTGACAAGCCCAATCATATTTCATCAAGATTTTAAATTTTGTCAAACTCACGTTATATAAAAGAAATATTCTTTTTTTGTGTCACTTTGTCATTGTTTTATTGAGGTAATTGGGGAGAAGAGTAGAGCTTGATGATCTGATTGAACTTTTGAATATAGCTATGTCATATTTATTATAGTTCCTTGTTGTTTCCTAAAATATTTTGTAAATTTACCTCGACACTAACGTGACGAGGTCTCGATAGCTACATGTCGGGATATTTTTGTTAAGAGTCTGGAAAGAAAGAATGAAACGATAAAACGGATACATAGTATGGCTATTATATTTGACTTGTTTGAGAATTCGGTAAAGGACGGAATTGTCGCTTCAAAGTTGCATGTAAAAAGATGGGGTGACTACCCGCTAAAGTCGGGAAGCGATACACGAAAAATGTACCGTAGTCCTGGTGGATGTGATTGCCGTCATTACAGCCTTGAACGATGAACTTTATGAGAATCTGAGCAACGGGTATGCCGTACATTTGGACAGCATCGGCTATTTCATCTGAGCCTGAAAAGTGCGTCGGACATCAAGCCCAAATATGTGAAAGATGATGATGTACAGGTGAGCAGCATCAAGTTCATATCCGACAAGGACTTGATTGAACGTTTTCAGACTATGTATCTGGAGTGCAAAGTGGATAAGGAAGAGGTGAAGCAGAAATTAGCGGAGTGTTTCAAGACTTATTCTTTCTAGTAACGTCGTGTTTTTTACGGGGCATTGGGTTTAATCCATCGAAGTCAATGTAGGTGATTCGTGAACTGGTGAAGGAAAGGATATTAAAGAATGGGAGACGAAGTGTCCCGATGTATGTGGAAAATTGTTTAGAAAAGTAAGATAAACAGATGGAACGAGTGAAATTTATCGTATTTTAAAACTGGATAAATACATGACTATGGATATAATAGATAAAAGAATATATTCTTGCAATGAAGCAATCTGTAAAAACATAGAGTCATTGCAGGCTAATGAACGAGGTTTGTTGTCTCAGAACATTTTATCGCAATTGCGTAATTTTTTGGAATGTGTTTTTTTGAAGATTTATGTGGCTTCAAGCAATTCATTGATAGAAAATGAGTATCAGAACATAAAAAATGCTATTAAGTTTATTAATACTCTTCAAGGGAAGTATCGTTTCTTGAACCAATTCCATAAATTATTGCAAATATCGGTCTCTCATTATACATTGGATCCGGATAGTTCAGAGAGGTTGATGCTTAAATATTATGAATATCTGTTGCGCATAAAGACTTTTATGAAGGATAACTATGAAATAGAATTGCTGGAAAATCTTCATAAGTTCCCGTTGAATACTGATACTGCATTTACCCAATATTATGAAGCTATAGAGAAAGTGCTTGAAAATAAGGCTGTCATAGCTCGGAAAACAATTCAGCATGGGCGGTTCTATATTGAAAAGTTACATCCTGTAATTGTTAATGATGTGATTTTTTATGAAGTGACTTTTATCCCAGCGCATGACAAATCTAGTAAATTTGACAGGATAATTGCCTTCACGAAACAGGAAATATCTTCGTATTATGCGGTGGAATTGCATTTGGCAGAGTTTGATATTCAAGTGTTGGAACGTAGGATGCCGATTGTGGTTATTGTAGATTGGAATGTATCTATAAGGGCTTGTGAGTTTAGGAATTTTGCAAAGATTTTTGGGCTTTCACAAGAATATGGAGAACTTAAAGAATATTCTAATTTAATGAAGCTCCTGACTCAATCCAGAATGAATCTTGTTGATTTGATGGATGCTTCAGATGAATTTTATGTAAATTGCATAAAATATATACGGGAAGGAACTAGAAATAATCTTATATCCAGTCTTTTAACGAATTGCCGGAGTTTTATTTCTAATGGTGGGGCAGGAACAAATGTACTTCGTTATTTGCTTTATCATTTGAATAATAAGATAATTAAACGACAATTATCTGTAAATCAATGTACTGAACTTTCTAATTTGTATTTAAGGTATCAGTGCATTCCTTTTGATAAGGTTCCATTTAATTTTTCGTTGGTAAATCATAATCCTTCAATTTCCGATTTGTTCTATTGTATAGACTACTCCAGTCGCAAACATGAATTGTTTGCTCGATTTATAAAAAACAATACAGAGCGTAACGGAGCATTGTATACTCCTGTAAATGAAGTGCAGTACTTCGAGGAGCCGGAGATTTTGGTAGAAAAGTATAATGGTGTGTTATACAAAAAACATCAGCATTTGCGTATTGAGTCTTATAAAGAACATTTTTATATCAAAGAATATGAAGACCATGTTCGAAACATAATCTCGAATCTGTTGAAGCATACAGAGAGTGGGATTAGAAACTATGTCAATTCAGTGGAATCCTGGATGAGAACTCCAGAGATTAACATAGATAGTGAAGAAAAGAAAGAGGCAATAAAGACTTTGTTCAAAGATTCTAAAGTTGCTCTTATTTACGGTCCGGCTGGTACGGGAAAATCTATGATGATAAATTATATTTCCTTATTTTTTAAAGATAAACATAAAATTTTTTTAGCGAACACAAATCCTGCGGTAGAAAATCTTCGTCGTAAAGTGACGGCTGACAATGCGGATTTTATGACAATTACAAAATATCTTTCGGCTAGCAGTTCTAATTTGGAATGCGATATTTTATGTGTAGATGAATGTAGTACTGTAAGTAATAGGGATATGGTAAAGGTGCTAGAAAAATCGAGTTTTCAGCTTCTATTGTTAGTTGGGGATGTATACCAAATTGAATCAATATTATTTGGAAATTGGTTTAGTATTGCTCATTTTATTATGCCTAAAAGTGCAGTAGTTGAACTGACTTCTACATATCGTACGACTGATCATGGTTTGAAAGAAGTCTGGGATAAGGTACGGCGGATTACGGATGACAGGTTGGAATTTATTACTAAGTATGGATTTTCATCAGCTTTGGATGATTCCATATTCTCAAAAAGCATGGACGATGAGATTGTTCTTTGCTTGAATTATGACGGTTTGTATGGAATTAACAACATAAATAAGTTTCTGCAAAGCAATAATCCCAATCCTTCTGTGAGAATCGGAGTACAGACTTACAAGGTAGGGGATCCGGTTTTGTTTAATGAATCAAACAGGTTTGCTCCCTTGATTTACAATAATCTGAAAGGAAAGATTTTAGCTATAGAGGAAAAAGAAGACTGCGTGTATTTCACAATAGAAATATATATGGTTGTCAATGAACTAGATGTATTGGGGTTAGATTTAGTGCTGTTGGATTCTATAGCTGAAAATACTTCTGTTATCTGTTTTAGGGTAGAACTTCAAAATGACGGAGATGAAGATGATGATGATTTGGGTTCCATTGTTCCGTTTCAGATAGCCTATGCTGTTTCTATTCATAAGGCTCAGGGATTAGAATATGATTCCGTGAAGGTAGTAATTACAAACGAAATTGAGGAAATGGTAAGTCACAACATTTTCTATACGGCTATTACAAGAGCTAAAGAGAAATTAAAAATATATTGGAGTCCTGAAACGGAAAAACGTGTTCTGGAGAATATGAAAGTGCAGTTTAACGATAAAGACTATAGGCTTTTTAAAGAAAAATTTAAGTCGGAACTTAATTTAACGTGAGTTCGATATAAAATCAAAAGTTTCAAAGGTTCACAATCATCCATACTTCAAAGTGTAAACATGAAGTTAAGAATTTTACCTTTATCATTGATGATCACGTGTAACTTAAAACCGAAAAAACATTTCATGGAACATTTTCCATGTTCGGCGAGTCCTTCGAATATCTTATGAATTAGAATTCGTTGGTTGCGACAGACATGTAAAGGAGTCGAGTCTACAAAATTGACCAGTACAGGTTCCCAGCAAAAAATGGCCATGGGAAGCAATACTTCTTTTTCAAGTTCAACAAAGCGGTTATAGGAAACTCTTTGCAATAATGCTTGAAGCAGTGGAAACCACCGGAATGAAAACAGAATAAGAATAACTATAGTTTCAGTGACATTCATACGATTGGGCTTGTTAAGGAACTTCTGTATATATTTTTCCTACTGTAGCATAAATCTCTTGCAAAAATCATCAGCCATACAATTAAAGCTCAGTAGCTTTAAATTCTGGAAATATTGTAGTAATCGTGTAAATAGTGAAATTATAAATCAAATTATTATGGAATTAGTTGTTATAGAGAAAAATGCGTATTTACAGTTAAAACTGCAAATAGAGAGTTTATCCGCACAGATTGAATCCGTTAAAAAGAAAATTGGTCCGGTTGAAATGGAAAAGTGACTGGATGTCCAGGAGGTCTGTCTGGTTTTGAATATCTCCAAACGAAGTTTGCAAAGCTAGAGGGAATACGGGATTATTCCATGTTCTTGTATAGGCGGCAAATATATGTATAAAGAGAGTGATTTGGCCAAAATATTAATTCAAAAAGAAAGATAACATATGGACGGATTAATCACAAGGCAGTCAGAAGAGTACATAATGATGATGAGGATGCTTAAGAAATGCTCAAAAGAGATACTTGAATTTCAGGATTTGCCTGTTCCTATAGCCGGTGAGGTCTATATGACCGGTGAACAGATATGTGGCATGTTGCATATATCAAGCAGAACTTTGCAAAAGTTACGTGATGAACAGGGGATAGCTTATACTGTCATAGGGGGTAAGTTTCTTTCCCCTTTTTCTAAATTGCAATTGTTATTGGAAGAAAATTATAGAAGTTATGTTCGTTAAATCAAGTGTATAATTTGTATTTATGCCATTTTTGCTACTTTTGTAAAAATAAGTAAGAGTGTAACAGGAAGAAAGTTGCAGCATATACGCGGTGAATTATTCGGTGTCATAGGAGCAGAGGCTTTTGGTAAGATACTGATAATGAATAGGGAAATTAAATGTTAATCGTTCCCTGTCTCTTCGCAGAAATCCAAAGACAAAAAGGATTCAAAGTATGACAAATCCCGTAAAACCTTGATTTTACGGGATTTTTTATTTCTCTTCTCGGACATCTATCAGTAATTCGGGTTATATAATCAGTAATTTGGATACCTATATAATAAATAATACCCGCTACTTTTGTATCGCTATAACAATTGGATTTATATGTTTCAACTAAATAATATATCGTATGAAAAGATTGGTGTTGTTTATGATGGCAGTTATGCTGTTGTCTATTACTGTTAACGCACAGAAAAAAGGTGGTAAGACACTGGTAGCTTATTTCTCGGCAACGGGAACAACGGCAAGGGCTGCCAAGTTGGTGGCAGAAGCTGTTGATGGGACCCTCTACGAAATACAGCCTGCGAAAAAGTACACGGCTGCTGATTTGGACTGGCACGACAAAGCTTCGCGCAGCAGTGTGGAGATGTCGGATTCCAAATCACGTCCTGCATTGTATTCTAAATTGGGGAGTCTCGCGGAGTATGATACCATTTATATAGGTTTTCCTATCTGGTGGAATTTGGCTCCAAGAATGATCAATACATTTATAGAAAGCGGTGATTTTGCAGGTAAAACAATTATTCCATTCGCCACTTCGGGAAGCAGCAGTATCTCTAATGCAGAAAAGGAATTGCAGACGAATTATCCCGGCATAAACTGGGGAAAAGGCAGGCTGCTGAATGGGGCGAGCCGGGAAACTGTCAAGCAATGGATTAAGAAATGAATTTCCAACCGAAACTTAAAGAAGTAGAGATGAAGAACATGGTAAAAAACATATGTGCGGCGATGGTTATTAGCCTTTGTGCTGCAGGACATTTGTCTGCAACAGAAAATAATCCTAATAATGATAATAAATTTATGGAAGAGAATTTGAATCTGACTCAAGAGTGGGACAAGACATTCCCACAGAGTGATAAAGTAGACCATAAAAAGATAACTTTCCACAACCGTTACGGCATTACACTTGCCGCCGATTTGTATGTACCCAAGAATGTGACGGGTAAATTGCCTGCCATTGCCATCAGTGGCCCATTTGGTGCCGTGAAGGAACAAGCTTCGGGCTTGTATGCGCAGACATTGGCAGAACGTGGATTCCTGACGATTGTTTTCGATCCATCCTATACGGGAGAAAGTAGCGGCCAGCCCCGTTATGTGGCTTCGCCGGACATCAATACGGAAGATTTCAGTGCAGCGGTCGATTATCTTTCCACCCGTGACGATGTAGATGCAGAGCGCATCGGCATTCTCGGTATTTGTGGATGGGGAGGCATGGCGCTTAATGCAGCGGCTATCGATACCCGCATCAAGGCTACAGTTACGGCAACCATGTACGACATGAGCCGGGTCAATGCTAACGGTTATTTCGATTCTATGAATGCCGATGCACGGCACGAATTGCGGTGCCAGCTTAATGCTCAGCGTACGGAGGATTATAGAAACGGTACATTTGCTCTTGGAGGGGGTGTAGTGGACCCGTTACCTGCCGATGCTCCACAATTTGTGAAGGACTACCATGCCTATTATAAAACACCGCGCGGCTATCATAAGCGGTCACTCAACTCGAACCACGGATGGAACAAGACTTCACCGCTTTCGTTCATCAATATGCCTATCCTTTCATATAGTGATGAAATCCGTAGTGCAGTGTTGATGCTGCACGGTGAGAAGGCCCATTCACGTTATTTCAGTGAAGATGCTTTTAAAAAGTTGCAGGGTGATAATAAGGAGCTGCTGATTATTCCCGGTGCAAACCATGTAGACTTGTATGACAATATAGAGGTAATTCCATTCGGCAAAATAGAGGGATTCTTCAATGAACATCTTCAATGACCGCCTTTAATGTGTTAGGAACCGGACATACTTTTCTTTAGCCTGGTTCAGCAACTCCTCTTCCAGGCAGATGTCTTTCCGGAAAAGCGAATGCTCCGGGAAGATTTCTTTTTTCTTGGACGCCTTGTTCCAATTTCCTACTACATGCCCCTTATAGAGAAGTACCGGAAAGAACAATCCGTTGTTGGTGAAAGCTTTGGAATAGTCCTCTTTGGGTAGGACGTCCGTCCGGTCCTTGTATCCTATCAGGTATTCGTCGTAGGAGGGAAGAAGGTGCAGGTTGCCGGTCGCCTTTCCAGCTGTCCGGCAGGAGTCATGGATGTACCATGTCTGGCTGTTCCATTGTTCGGACATCAGTTCCGGTTCTATCAGAGAAATAGATTGCCTTGCTTCCGTTAAAGGCAAACCGGACCACCAGGAGAAGTCTTGCAGGGTAGTGGGGGCATGGCTGCGGAAATAGGCTGTAGCCAGACGGGCCAGCGCTTCTTCTTTCGTCAGTTCGGGGGTAGGTGGAACTCTTTCGTCCAGAAGGGCATAGGTGTGTTGTCGTCCACGGCATTCTCCGCTACACACAATACCTTCGACTTCGGCACGCGACATAAAGCGGGTCATGTGGTAGTTGTCTGCAAGCAGTCCCGAACGTTCAAAATGTTCCGCAATCTCTTGTTTCGTCAGGCTTCGCTTCCCGCTGAGGATATTCCCGAGTACGGTATGGCTTCTGTCATATTGCTGTTCCGTGATTTCCAGACCATGTCCTTTTGCATAAGAATCATTGGCGGATTTGATGCGTTGTGCAGAGAGTTTCAGCATCCAACGAATGTCTTCTGCTGCTACCAGGTGCCATGTGGGACGCATTATGTGGGTTCTCAGTATTTCCCCTTGATGCAGGGCTTTTTCCACGGCTTGAATTCCCGGTGACTTCAGCCGCATACCTACGGCCCATTTCACCATTGTATAGTCTTGTGCCTGCATGGCGCCCATCCAGGAGACCAGCTCTTTCGGGTGGCCGAAGAGTGGAGTGGACAGTTGCTGGTTCTGTAAGCGTATTTCAGGGATTCTCATGTCGGTATGGTATTCGTTTGTATCAATAGGAATCGCAAAGATAAGAAAAGCAGGTCATCGCAGGGTATATTGTGTCCGCAATTATATTCTTTTGTTTCTTTTAACAGCTACTAATATAGCTATCTTTTATTTTTGCAACGCACAAATTGGGAAAATATTCATAATTAAACAACCATAAGAACTTTTTTATGACTATGAGAACAAATTGTATTTTATTGTTAGTTATTTTGTTGGGAGCCTTTCCCTTAAGTGTACATGCCGATGAATCTGGAAGCATAATTCTGTACACTCCTTACACAAAAATTTCCGTGACGCCCGGAGCGTCCATTGATTACAGCATTGATTTGATTAACAACACGGACGGGGTTACAAATGCAAATCTCTCGGTCAGCGGATTGCCGGGCAGTTGGAAGCATGAAATCAAGTCAGGCGGCTGGACCCTCAGCCAGCTTTCTGTACTGCCCCAGGAAAAGAAAACGTTCAATTTGAAAGTGGAAGTTCCTCTAAAAGTAAATAAAGGAAGTTATCATTTCACAGTATTTGCCGGAGAAACCAAACTGCCGCTGGAGGTGATCGTGGCCCAGAAAGGAACTTACCAGACCGAGTTCACTACCGACCAGCCCAATATGCAGGGCAATTCCAAGTCCACCTTTACCTTCAATGCCACTTTGAAAAACCAGACGGCCGACCAGCAGCTGTATGCGCTGATGGCCAATGCCCCCAGAGGCTGGAGTGTCGTGTTCAAGCCCAACTATAAGCAGGCCACTTCTGCCCAGGTGGAAGCGAACAGCAGCCAGAATGTGAGTATAGAGATTGTCCCTCCCGCCAATGTGGAAGCCGGCAATTACAAGATTCCGGTACGTGCGGCTACCGGTACGACTTCTGCCGACTTGGAGCTGGAAGTTGTTGTCACGGGTTCCTACGAGATGGAATTGTCCACGCCCAGAGGATTGTTGAGTACCAAAATCACAGCGGGAGATGTGAAGCGTATCGAGTTGGTGGTCCGGAATACCGGTTCTTCATTGTTGAAAGATATCCAGCTTTCTGCCAATAAGCCCGTGGACTGGGAAGTGTCTTTTGAGCCTTCGAAGATTGATATGCTGAAGGCGGGGGAAACGGCCAATGTCGTAGCTACCATGAAAGCATCCAAAAAGGCATTGCCCGGAGATTATGTGGCTACCATGACGGCCAAAACTCCTGAAGTGAATACAGACGCCCAATTCCGCATTGCCGTGAAAACCCCGATGATATGGGGATGGGTGGGCGTTTTGATAATAATCGTTGCCATAGGTGCCGTATGCTATCTGTTCCGTAAATATGGAAGGAGGTGAGCATGGACGAGCGAGTGATTGCATTGACAGACTTGACCAAGCAGTATGGGCGCTTCACTGCCGTAGACCGCATTTGCCTGACTATCCGTAAAGGGGAGATTTTCGGATTATTGGGGCCAAACGGCGCCGGCAAGTCAACTACCATCCTGATGATGCTGGGACTGACGGAACCCACTTCCGGCTCTGTGGAGATTTGCGGTATCGACTCTACCAGGCATCCTATCGAGGTAAAGCGGAAAATAGGCTATCTGCCCGAAGATGTGGGGTTTTATGATGACATGACCGGTCCGGAAAACCTTATATATACTGCGCGTCTCAATGGCATTTCGGATGCCGAAGCGAAAGTCAAGGCGCTGGAGCTGATGGAGCATGTGGGGCTTGCCGGACAGATGAAAAAGAAGACCGGGAAATATTCGCGCGGTATGCGCCAGCGATTGGGGCTGGCAGACGTGCTTATCAAAAATCCGGAAATTATAATCCTGGATGAACCTACTTCGGGAATAGACCCTGCCGGTGTTCAGGAGTTCATCGAGCTCATTAGGCAGTTGAGCCGGAAGGAGGGACTGACCGTCTTGTTCTCTTCCCACCACCTGGACCAGGTGCAGAAAGTTTGCGACCGCGTGGGACTGTTCAACAGTGGGAAGCTGGTCACCTTGATTGATATGTCTGATTTGAAGGACAAGCATCAGGAATTATCTGATATTTATAACCATTATATGGAGGAAGGAGGAGAAAGGCATGAATAAAGTCAATTATCCTTTTCGGGTAGTCGTCAACAAGGAAATATCCGACCATGTGAAAAGTTGGCGGTTCATTATCTTGATGGGAATCATTTTGCTTACGTGCATGGGCTCACTCTATACCTCGCTTACCAACATAGGTGCCGCCATCAAGCCCAATGACCCGGACGGTTCGTTCCTTTTCTTGAAGTTGTTCACAGCCTCGGATGGCACATTGCCTTCTTTTGTGCAGTTTATCAACTTTCTGGGGCCGTTGTTGGGGATTGCGCTGGGATTCGATGCTATAAATTCGGAACAGAACAAGGGGACGTTGAGCCGTATGCTGTCACAGCCTGTTCATCGTGATTGCATTATCAATGCCAAGTTCGTGGCTGCATTGATTGTGATAGGTATCATGCTGTTTGTACTGGGATTCCTCGTAATGGGCTGCGGGTTGATAGCGATAGGCATTCCTCCCACAGCAGAAGAATTTTGGAGGATTGTATTCTTTCTCATAATCAGTGTGTTCTATGTGGCATTCTGGCTGAATCTGGCCATTCTGTTTTCGCTTTGCTTCCGTCAGGCGGCCACCTCGGCATTGGCTTCGGTGGCGGTATGGTTGTTTTTCAGCGTGTTCTATACGATGATTGTCAATCTGGTTGCCAAGGCATTGAGCCCTTCGCAGCTGGCATCTCCTTATCAGATAGTCAGTTACCAGAAATTTATTCTCGGTCTGATGCGTCTGGCACCTAGCGAACTGTTCAATGAGGCGACCACAACGCTGCTGATGCCTTCCGTCAGAAGTTTGGGGCCGCTTACTATGGAGCAGGTTCAGGGGGCCATTCCCAGTCCGCTGCCATTGGGACAGAGTCTTTTGGTGGTGTGGCCGCAGCTCACCGGACTGATTGCAGCTACTGTCATCTGTTTTGCTCTTTCGTATGTCATATTTATGAGACGGGAAGTCAGATCACGGTAATGATAAGTATGTTTTATTGAGTGTTGAAAGTCCGTTCCGGCATTGGTTGCTTGAACGGACTTTTAATATTATTTGCCCGAACATTTGGTAATTCCAAAAACTTCCCTTACTTTTGCGCCCCGAACAAGGAGAGGTGCTCGAGTGGTTGAAGAGGCACGCCTGGAAAGCGTGTATACCCCTAAAGGGTATCGGGGGTTCGAATCCCCCTCTCTCCGCTAAAATAGAAAAATTAAAATCGTAAGTCTCTGAATTTTAATGGTTCAGGGACTTTCTTTTTTCTGTTACTCCCTCTTTTTTAGGATACCTCATAGCAGAAGACTTTAGGAGTTCTGTAAAAAGAAGAAAGAATTAGTGTTTCAAGTTACTTATGTTAGAAATTATTTTCTCATTTATTAATAATGTATCTGAATGGAGTGCGTAGTTGCGTAAGTAAGTGACGTGATGTGTATATATACGATATAATTTTCCAAACTTAATTTTATAGCTTGGGATGGAGAACTGCTGGGAGGGATTAAAGTTAATAATAGGATGTAATTCGGTATTTTGCAATGATAATTGTCATGTTTAATACTTAAATAACTGTTGTGCCAAGTTGTACAAGTCATTGCGCCACGTGTACCACGTGTGTCCACCGGGGGCTTCGCTGTACTTGTAGTTGATACCTGCTGCGTCAAACAGTTTCAGCATGGCTTTACAATTGTTGTAAGCGATGTCCTCTGGACCACCTTGCGTGAAATGCAAGGCGTGCACTATGTGGTTGAAGTCTTGAGCGATGGTCTTGAGGTAGGTGCTGCGTTCGGCGTACATTTTCTTGTTCGTCTCAAACCATCCAGAGCTCAATACCCATAAGTAGCCGAATTCTTTGTAGTGATTCAAGCCTGCTTCCAAAGTTTCCATGCCGCCCATGGAGAGGCCTGCTAAGGCACGATGGTCTTTGTCGGTCAGTACACGGTAGTTGGCTTCGATGTAAGGGATGATGTCATTCATCAGGTCTTTGGCAAATAGAGGTACTTCGTCCATTAGGTTTTCTGTGGCAATGGAGCCGTTGGGCATCACCACAATCATGGGTTGCATTTTGTTCTCGGCTAGTAAATTGTCGAGTATGTTGCCTGCGCAGCCTACCGTAGGCCAAGCAAGGTCAGTATCACCTCCGCCATGTATCAGGTAGAGCACCGGCAATTTTTCCACACTTTTCTCATAACCCGCTGGCGTCCATACGTGCAGGCGACGGGTAGTCTTCAGAGTCTTTGAGTGATAATAACGTTGAGCTATTGCACCATGGGCAACATCTTCCTTCATGGAGAAAAAATCGCCATCTTTTGCCTCCACTTTCAGTACGGCTGAGATTTCATGTGCCTCGGGAGACTTGGGATCGAACACTTTCACACCATCTACTATAAAGTGGTAGCGGTAGGCTCCAGCTTTTACTGGAGGTACGGTCACCGTCCATACACCAGAGACCGATTTCATCACATCTGGCTTCTTTCCCCAAGGAATAATGTCACCCTCGATGTCTACTTTCTTGGCTTGGGGTGCGTAGATATTCAATGCTATCCTGCCGTCACTCAGCACTTTGATTGATTGGAGCGTGTCGTTAGGGGTAGGCGTACGTTGCCATTGTGCTGCCATAGGCATTATGCCGCAAACACAAAAAAATGCTGTTAAAATGAATTTACTCTTCATTGGAATTAATTTTAAGATTATAAATAAGACAGCTATCTCATGGTACGGAAGCAACCGGATGGTAGCCGATATGTATTGCCTTTCCTATTGTCCTACTCTAATAGGACAATAGGAAAAATGCTTGGTTTACTCTGTTAACACTTTGCGTGCTTCGCGGTCAGGGTCGTAGACTACTTCGCACTGGTCGTTCAACATCATCGTGGCTCCCTTGTCCGGTGTATATTGCGGCCATTCAGGCAGGCTTGTGCAATTGGGGCTACCCGTACGCATGAAGCTCAGTAAAGCGTCGGTCATCTTCGTGGAGAGGTCGCGCGGACGCTTGCCTCCCCCCGTATGGGTAAGCATAACGTCGGTATTCTTCAGCCAGAAACTGATGTCCAGACAATGGAAGGAACGCATGCGCCCGTCGAATAAGGGTGGCTCCCAGCCGAACCATGCTAAATAGACCGGTGCGCTTTGTTGTGCCTTGGCATTGATGGCTTCAATCACTTTCTCACGGGAGCTCATTATCAAGCCGAGCAATTCAATAGGTTTCTTGTCGGGAAATGCTTTTTCATAAGCCAATACAATATTCTCACCGTTTTTACCTTTCATTTTGTCCACCATTTCCACCAGTTGCGTTCTATTCATTTTTTCGAGGGTAGCATTGTCGCGGCTTATGGAGAACTCGCATGTAGTGGTGCTGAATAGCATGGGGACATGGGCCGAGGGAGCTTCCGGATCGGTATAAAATGTATCCATCGGGATGTGGAAGCCATCACCCACAGGCCCAAAAGAACCACGCATCATGCCATTGCCGCCTAGTTGCTTGTCATACTTAGCGGCTGCTCGGTTGGCCAGGACGATGTAGTCGAGCCAAGGTATTTCTTGCAATTTGTTTATTTGCGAAGGTGGTAAACCTGCCTCTTTTAGGATGTATTTACCCAGTTCGGTACTGTAATTGTTATCTATTGCCCCCGTGATGTTTCCACTCAAGGCTACGGCCTTGTGCAACAACCCCTTTGTCTCGGCCATGGCTACCAGCGTGCACACTTTAGCTCCGCCGCCCGACTGGCCCATGATGGTGACGTTGCTCGGATCACCTCCGAATTGTGCGATGTTGTTGTGTACCCACTTCAGGCCGGCCACCAAATCGAGGATACCAACATTGCCCGACTCGGCAAACTTCTTCTCATCCACCTCTGAAAAGTCACTGAAGCCGATAGGGCCCAGTCGATGGTTTAATGAAACAAATACAATGTCTCCGTAGCGGCTAAGATTCTCGCCCCGATAGCTGTCTTGCTCAATGCTATTGCCATTTGTAAAACCGCCTCCATGAATCCATACCAGCACAGGGCGTTTCTTCGTGTCGGCCAAGGCGGGCGTCCAAATGTTTAGCATCAGACAGTCCTCGCTGACGCCATAGTAATTCCAATGGTCGGTAAATGTAGTGTATGTGTTGCGGTACTTGCCTGTCGTAATCTGCGGAGCCGTATCGCCCCAAAAGACCGCTGGACGGATGCCCTCCCAAGGCTCGGGTTCGCGGGGAGGCATGAAACGGTTTTCGCCCGCCGTGCTTGCCCCATACGGTATGCCACAGAAGGTGTATATATCTCTTAATAGATAGCCGCGCACTTTGCCATACTGAGTCTGTGCTACGGCAATGGAATCTCCTATATATAACTGTTGTTCGTCTTGCGAAACACTATTCGGTTGTTGCTCCGTCCTTCCGGCAGAGCAAGCGGAAAAGGTATACACGAAAATACCCGCGTAAAGCAGGGAGATGCCTTTCCTGATTTTCAACTTAACTGTTTTCATACGCAATGAATTTTTTTATTACAAAGATGAACATTTGTCGGCAAAGCTGCTTTTCACCAGCTTCGTTGTTTTTGTCAATGGTTCACTTGATACTTGTCTGTTTCTTCATTCAGGTTGTCTGTATATTCAAAGGCAGGCATAGAAAAGAATCCACACACAGTTATGCAAAGGACAGACTGCGTGCGGATTCTGCATTGTCTATCACAATCTTTTTACTCAACTCTAATAACTGTTCTATAAAGTAACTTCACCTTCCAGACGGATATCTGCTGAAGAGGCACCGATAAGTAGTTTTACCTTACCGGGCTCCACAACGAACTTATCTTGAATTTCATCCCAATAAGCGAAATCCTCCTTGGGAATATCAAGCACCACTTCCTTTGTATCACCGGCTGCGATAGGCACCTTACTGAATGCCCTCAGTTGCTTCATCGGGCGTTCTACCTTTGATTCCGGATAGCTGGCATACAGCTGCACCACTTCCTCACCGTCGCGGCTACCAGAATTCTTTACCAACACGGTTACGGTAACCTTATCCTTGTCCTGCTTGACAGACTTGATTTGCTGGTAGTCGAATGTAGTATAACTCAAGCCATAGCCGAAAGGATAAAGTACATCATCCTTGTAGTACATGTAGGTACGTCCGTTACGAATGTCATAATCCATCATGTCGGGTAGGTCGGTAATGTCCTTCACCCATGTTTGAGTGGTATGTCCAGAGGGGTTGACCTTACCAAACAAGACATCGGCCAAACCGTTGCCTTGTTCTTGACTGCAATGCGTAATGTGCAAAATGGCTGGCAGATTTTCTTGACTCCAGTTGATGGTGTATGGGAAGCTGCTAACTAGTACCAAGATAGTGTTGGGATTGGCCTTGTACACCTGCTTCAGCAAGTCTTCATCGGGCAGCATCAGCGACTTTCTATCCACAGCTTCTCGTCCGTCGCTCGGCACGGGGCAGAAGAACCAGTCAGGACGTGTGCCATACGGATGGTTTCCTACGCATACCACAGCTACATCAGCCTCCCGGGCCGCATTTACGGCTTCATCTATTACATTGTTGGTAGCATAAATCACTTCTGTTTGTCCATCTTTCACGGCGTTGCGAATGCCCTCTAAGATAGTAATCTCATATGCCGGTGTGCCGCTATACCAGTCTTGCACAATCTTATCGGCATAAGGGCCTATTACGGCTATCTTCTTCAGCTTGGAGGCATTGAGGGGCAGAAGATTCTTACTATTCTTCAGCAGTACCACCGACTTGGCCGTCACCTTGCGTGCTAATTGTTTGGCTTCCTCACGTTCATAAGGAGGCACTTCGTTGGGGATGGTACCGATGTTCTTATAAGGGTCTGCAGAATCTTTTCCGTCCAGCAATCCTAGCCTTAAGGCTACGTATAGGTTGCCACGAATAGCTTTGTCAATGTCTTTCTCAGTCAGTAAACCCTTTTCTAAAGCTTCCTCAATATAGGGCTTATAAACATCCAAGAATTGTCCTGTAGTAGCCTTTACCACCGCAGCCGCTCCTTCGGCCATAGTGGGATAGGCATGGTGGGCATTGACTAGCAGCTTCAGTGCTCCGCCATCCGTGCAGATAATGCCGTTGTTGCCCCATTTGTCGCGAGTAATTTCTTTCAAGCAAGGATGTACGCACATGGCCGGGCCGTTCCATCCGTTATAGGCAGCCATAAAAGCATGGCTTTCGCCTTCGGTAATGCCTTTGTAGAAGGGATAAGCATAATATTCGTAGAATAGGCGCATATCGAAGTTGCTTGATGTGCTGTCTCTGCGATCTTCGTTACTGTTGGCCAGGAAATGTTTCATCAGGGCGGCAGTACGCCAATAGCGTGGGTTATCACCTTGCAAGCCTTTGATGTTGGCTACTGTCAGTCTGGCAGTAAGGAAGGCATCCTCTCCGTAGCTTTCTTCCGTGCGTCCCCAGCGCGGATCGCGTGCCAAGTCGGCATTCGGAGCACGCATTACCAAGGCTGTACGCTTGTCTTCAGGACGTTGCATGTAGTAGCGCGCTTCAAGGGAAGCCTGCTCACCTACTTTTTTCACTAAGTCCACATCCCACGTAGCGCCCAGCCCATATGATTGTGGGAAAATAGTCGTAGGTCTATCAGTAGGAATTATTTTTCCATCTTCACCTTTCTTACGTCCTCCCCAAGCAGCAGGACCACCCAAGGCCAATCCATGTAGGCCCTCGTGGTGGCGGCAAGAAAGTATGCCCAAACGGGGCACCGCTAGGTCGCTGCCGAGTAAAGCAATTTTTTCCTCCAGCATAAGTTCTTCCAGCAAGGCGTCAATACGCTTTTCGTCCGATAGTTTCGTGTTCTGAAATTTGTAAATTTTCTGCGCTCCGACCGATAAATAAGCCATCGTGAGGCACAACACAACAAATAAAGATTTCATTTTCATGATTACATAAATTGAGTTTGTAAACCTTAATATGTAGCAAATTTTGTTTTCTCACTTTAAAAATGTACAGAAACGGATAGTCTTGATGAAGGTGTCAAAATGACAACCAGTCGCAAACGGCATTCCTGTTTTTTTACACTCTCATTAAATTTCATATTATAAGCATATGGCTCTTATCACCAACCAGGATTTTGTTTCAAAACACCGTCAGATAATAGAATCTGGTTCGTGTTGACCATCATCAAACCTGCCTTGTTTATAAAGTTCTGAGGATTGAACGAGATGGTAGCAGGAGCACCCGCTGTCATCACTTCAACGCCGTTTTGTTTGGCTAATTGGGCAGCCGCATAGTCTATGCCTTGGCGTAGCAAGTCGTAATAGTTAATGCCTTCGAAAGCAAATTCAAACTGACGTTCGCGCATTATGTTTTCTTTCGTAGCTTGTTTTTCGGTGTATAACGGAGAGGTGTTGCCATCTTTATCCTTAAAGGCACGTTCGCGAACCATGTTGAAATACTGTTGCGCATTAGGGCTACCCAACTCAGCTGCCATTAGTAACACGTCGGCATAGCGAACTTGAACATAATCCTGGTGGTTTGAAATCATCAAGTTACCCGTACCGTTTTCCATACCAGCATGTGTACCATCGGCAAAGGCCAATGGAGCATACTTCTTGATATAGTAACCGGTGTATTCCTGCGATTGGACAATACAAGTTTGAACCAACTGATTGTCTTCCAATCCCTCGCCTTTTATATCAATCACAGAAGCTGTACGCCGAGTATCGCCATCCTCATATTCCTCAACGAATTTAGGATTTACTGTAGCATATCCCCAACCTTGTGCATAAGGAGCCACACCTGTTGAGGTACGCAAAGCAATGTTTACTTGCCAACGGTTACCGTCCAAACCAGACCAGTTAACACTGGCTGTACATTTTACGGTTAATACTGTCTCGTTATTACCATCACCGGCATAATCGCCATATAGGGTAGTCATATCACCTACTTCTGCTTTTTGGGCACAAGCGGCAGGCCACAAACGCCGGTATTCGGGTATCAAAGCGTATTGACCTGAAGAAATAATGTCTTCCACAGCGGCTAACGCATCAGCCTTGGTCACGCCTTCAGGCTCTTGACCATAATAACCGGTGTAGTACAAATAAGCACGTGCCAAGATGGCCTCGCAAGCATATTTGGTAATCTTGCCATCGTTTGTTTCCGATTCAGCTTTGGGATAAGCGTTTGCCGGAATATTTTCGATGGCAAACTTCAGGTCATCGAAAATCAGCTTATACACGTCAGCGGGATCTGCCTGCGGTATATTTTCATCAGTAGGTTTGGTAAGCAAAGGAATGTTACCAAACTGACGTACCACATCGAAATATAAGAAGGCACGGATGGCATGGCACTCGGCCATATACTGAGTATGCATGCTACCCGTTTCGTTCCATTGAATGCTATTTTCGCGTGTGATTAACTCGTTGCAACGATAAATGCCTGCATAATAACCAGACCAACTGGAACCTGTAGAAGAAGGCATTTCTGAGAGGTCAAAGCGATCGGTCACACGCATACCGTTACCATCGGAAGCACCGGAACCGCCGAAACATTCATACCCCATTACTTCGGCGCTAACCAAGAAATTGACAGCGCTACCACATGTTGCACGTCTATAACCATCGTAGCAGCCCAACAAGGCACGATAGGCATCTTGCTCTGTTTTATAAAAATTTCCTGTCGTAGATTCGGTCTTTGATTCCACATCCAAGAAGCCCTTAGTGCAAGAAGTCATTCCCAAACTCAGGCATAAAATGCCTGCTGCAATTATGTTAGACCTAATATTTTTCATATTCATACGTATTTTTATAAATTAGAATTTAAGATTTACACCTACAAGAACAGTACGGGGGCGCGGATAATAACCATAATCTAGGCCCGATACCCAAGAATTGTTGGAAGAACCGAAACCGATTTCTGGATCCATACCGTCGTACCCGGTAATGGTGAATAGGTTTTGTACCTGAAAGTATAGGCGAGCTTGGCTGACTGCTTTGCCCTTGAATAATTTGGCGAAATCATAACCCAACGTAAGGGTACTTAGGCGCAGGTAGTCACCATTTTGTATAAATAGGTCAGAGAACTGATAGTTGATGTTGCTATCTGTAACGCGCGGAATCCGGTTACTGGTGCCTTCACCGTGCCACCGGTCAAGGATAGCTGTGGTGTAGTTTGGTGTAGGACGGGTGTGGTTACGGTAAGACTGCACAATCTGCTGGCCAAAGGCGCCGTTTGCCACGATGGAGAAATCGAAGCCTTTGTAAACGAAGCCCAAGTTCAAACCCAACGTGAAATCAGGAGTACCGTTGCCTAAGTTCACCTTATCTTTGTCGTTGATTTGACCGTCATGGTTTCGGTCCACAAAGCGCACATCGCCCGGCTGTACATTAGACTGCAGGATACCGTTGCCTGCGGCACGCCATTCATCTATTTCCTGTGTATTTTGAAAGATACCGGCAGTTTTATAGCCCCAGAAATAACCGATAGGTTGGCCATTTTCTGCACGGTAGAATTCGCTGGCATTGTTGTACAACTCATTGCCTGCACCATGGATGATACCATCGCTGGTAGGAATGTTACCTACCTCATTCTTGTTGTAGGAACCGTTCAGTGAGATGTTATATTTAAAGTCCTTACCTAACGTGTCATCCCAAGTCAAAGCCAGTTCCACACCGGTGTTCTTTACATCGCCACCATTGATGTAAGGTGCGCCTGTACCAGCCGTATTCAGAATAGGAGCTGTGAGTAACCAATCCTTTGTTGTCTTCATATAGAAATCAAAGTTCACACCAAAACGGCTGTCGAAGAAGCGAGCGTCGAAGCCGATATTGGTCTGTTCAGAAGTTTCCCATGTCAACTTTTCATTGGCCAAACGGCTGGGATAAGCGCCCCAGTTGTTACCTAATGCCGCAGCTTCGGTAGACGAATTTTGATGCGAGTTACCGAAATAGTAATATATATATTGCGACGTGATAGGTGCTAAGTATTGGTAGTTATCAATGTTTTGGTTACCTACTTGTCCCCAGCTGACACGTAGCTTAAAGTAGTCGAGCCAGCTACGGGTACTTTCCATGAATTTCTCGTTGGTCATGATCCAGCCTGCGGAGATGGATGGGAAATAACCGTAACGATGGCCACGGGCAAACTTGGAAGAACCGTCGGCACGTACCGTAGCGTTCAGCATGTAGGTCTCTTTCCAGTTCCAACCAAAGCGGACGAAGTAAGAGACCGTACGGTTTTCATCCAATGGATAACCGCTGACACCTAAACCACTGGCAGTAGAAGAAGCTGTACCATTGCTGATGTAAGCATGTTCCCAATCGTCGAATCCTTCTTTCAAGGAAGAATTGCTACCACTTAAGTAAGTGCCATTGTATTGGTAGGACTCCATACCGATCAAGGCATTGAAGGCATGGTCATTAACTTTCCAGTCATAAGTAGCCGTATTGGTCCATGTAAGTTCCAATACATGCTGCATATTTTGGGTAACACTGGTATTAGTATTACGGCTTGTAGAACCGAATTGGTATATCGGGTTGAAGTTGCGGTATTCATTGGTACTGTAGTTAGCACCGAATACAGTACGAATTTTCAGGTTCTTGATGGGCTGCAATTCGGCATAAGCGTTGCCGGAGAAGAAGACGTTTTTGTTTTGATTATGGCGCATCATCATTAAACCATAAGGGTTACCGCTTTCCTGATTCCAATCGGAATTGGAGGTATCATTGTAGGGCATGTCGTAAATGTTGTTATCGCTGTAAATGGGAACAAATGGAGCAATTTCGTAAGCGCCACGCAACGAGTTATCGTATTGGCCGCCTACGCCGACACCAGTCTTATCACGGTAAACGAAGCTAACTTGTTCTCCCACCTTCAGTAGATTTTTGAATAACTTGTGCTCAGAGTTGATGCGGAAGTTGTAACGGGAGAAGTTAGACACGTCCTTACCGCCAACAATACCTTCCTGTGACATGTAACCCAACGAAATGGCATATTGGGAAACCGTTGAACCACCCGTAATACCAAGGGTATAACTCTGCATTTGAGCATTGTCTTCAAACATTTTGTCCAGCCAATCTACATCATAGAGATTACCGTTTGCATCATAAATAGACTTATAGCCGCTCCAATTATATCCAGAACCGGTAGAGTTGCGGTGCGACTCGTCCATAATCATCATGTACTGTTCGGTATTCAATAAGTTCACTTCTTTTGCCACGTTCTGTACACCGAAGTAACCGTCGAATGACACTACAGCCTTACCTTCCTTACCGTTCTTGGTCGTCACCAACACTACACCGTTGGCTGCCTGCGCACCGTAGATGGCAGCGGAAGCGGCATCCTTCAAGATGTCGATACTTTCGATGTCGGCAGGGTTCAGGTTGGAGATGTCACCGCGAACGCCATCAATCAGATACAATGGTTCAGCATTACCTATGGTACCCAAACCACGGATGCTAACCTTGAGGCTTTCACCCGGTTGGCCGGAAATAGAAGTGATGTTTACACCAGGTGTCTGTCCCTGCATGGCCTGCAAAGGATTGGTGGTGTTCAGCTCGGCGATTTTGTCGCCTTTTACCTGGACGGTGGCACCTGTCACTAACTTTTTCTTTTGGACACCATAGCCCACAACCACGACTTCGTCCAACATTTCATTGTCTTCTATCAGTACCACATTAATGATAGAAGATGTGCCTATCTTGATGGTTTGCGACTTAAAGCCAATGTAAGAGAAGACCAAGGTCTGCCCTTCGCTGGCTTGCACTGAGTATCGACCATCAAGGTCAGTGATACTACCGGTAGAATTTTCTTGTACTTGGACACTTACTCCAATCAAGGGAAAACCGTCCGTACCCGATGTTATTACTCCCGTAATCGTCTTTGACTGCAGAGGAGATGCTTGTACCGGAACTGCTTGTATACAAGCAAGTGTTAGTACGAGTGACAAAACTACGTTGCAAAAACATAAAATTACACTTTTTTTCATATGCATTTCTCACATTTTAATTATAAGGTTAATATTAAGGATAATACATTCTCTTTCGTGTTTTAGGGTTCACACAAAACTACTTTTCAACATATCTCTCACGTTGTATAGTGCAACAATCTTTAGAGAAAAAATGAAGAGCTTTATTTTAAGGATTCACGTGCTTCCCTATCGGGATCGTAAACCACCTCACAGACATCGTTGAGCATCATCGTGGCACCCTTCTCAGCTGTGTACTGTGGCCATTCGGGCAGGCCTGCACAATTGGGATTGCCGATGCGCATGAAGTTCAACAAAGCATCGGTCATTTTCATAGAAAGGTCGCGCGGACGCTTACCACCGCCTGTATGGGTAATCATTAAGTCGGTGTTCTTCAGCCAGAAGCAGATGTCCAGACAATGGAAGGCGCGCATGCGGCCGTCGAACAAGGGAGGATTCCAACCGAACCATGCCAAATAGACCGGGGCCTTTTGTGTCAGCTTCTGGTTGGCTGTAGCAATGACATTTTCACGTGAACTCAATATTAAACCAAGCAACTCGATAGGCTTTTTGTCTGGGAAGGCTTTGGCATAAGCGTCGACTATCTTGTCACCGTTCCCACCTTTCATCTGGTTTATCATTTCAACTAATTGTTTCTTGTCTATCTGCTCCAAAGTGGAGTTGTCACGACTCAGGGAAAATTCGCAATTGGTAGTGCAGAAAATCATTGGGATGTTGGCCGAGGGGGCTGAGGGATTGGTAAAAAATCCGCCCATAGGAATATGTGTACCGTCGGCGATAGGACCGAAGTTGCTGCGGCGACCGGTAATACCAGCTTGTTCGTTATACTTGGCCATAGCACGGTTTGCTAACTCAATATAGTCGAGCCACGGCATCTGCTGTAATTTATTTGCTTCGGAAGGCTTCAAGCCGGCTTCCTGCAAGATTACTTTGCCTACGGCTGCACTGTAATTCTTGTCAATGGCATCAGCAGAGTTTCCGCTCAAAGCTATGGCCTTGTGGATAAGCCCTTGCGTTTCGGGCATGGCCACCAGAGTACACACTTTGGAACCACCGCCCGATTGGCCAATGATAGTGACATTGTCGGGGTCTCCGCCAAATTGCCCGATATTGTTGTGTACCCATTTCAAGCCGGCGACCAGGTCGAGAATGCCCACATTGCCCGATGCTTCGAATCCCTTACCGGCCACCGAAAGATCGGAAAACCCGATAGGCCCCAAACGATGATTGATGGATACGAACACGATGTCACCATAACGGCTGATATTTTCGCCATTATAACCATCTTGTTCAATACCATTACCGTTGGTAAAGCCGCCTCCATGTAGCCACACCAGCACGGGACGCTTCTTGTTATCCGTCAGTCCGGGCGTCCAAATATTTAACATAAGGCAGTCTTCGCTTACATCATAATAGTTCCAATGGTCTACAAGCGTGCTGTAACTGTTGCGATACTTCCCCTTGGTCTTTTGTGGGGCTGTGTCACCCCAGAATACAGCAGGTCGAATGCCTTCCCACGGTTCGGGTTCTCGAGGAGGCATGAAGCGGTTCTCACCCGCCGTGCTTGCCCCGTAAGGCACTCCACGGAAATTGTAGATACCCTTTAATATAAAGCCCTTCACTTTGCCGTATTGGGTCTGAGCTACGGCAATGTTATCACCAATGAACAATTGTTGTTCATCATTGTTTTCCTCTGTGCTCTGCTTGGCCTGGTTGGAGCAAGCTAAAATGCCGCACAGCAAAACGCTTCCTACACATAGTAAGGAAACCGTCTTCAACTTCATAATACCAGATTTACTTATTCGCATAACATTTGGTCTTTTATCGCCCCAAATGTGGTGAAAATCGTTTGTATAATGTTATCAAAATCTTTAATTGATTTATCAAAATCTACTTAATGTTGTTTAAAGCGTATGATTTCAACATTGAGACAAGTCTTTGCCTATATATTCCTAATAAGCCTTTCTTACTTGTATCCACCCATCACTAACCGCTAATCTCTAAGTTGGAACCCCATTTATTGCTCATGTACTTTTTGACAAAAGCAAGGATATATTTTGATTATCGCTCGTTTTATATAATTTTGTACAGAGAAAAAGAATACTGATGTTTCACGTGAACCTTAAATGACATACTACTTGTATGAAAAAACTCAAACTGCAATGGAAAGGTATTTATGCCTTATTACTGATGTTGTGGTCTGTACCCCTGCCAGCCCAGTTTCCGCTGGTAGAACAGATATCAAGTAACTTCATTACTTCGTTTGCCGAAGATCCCAAAGGCTACATCTGGATAGGGACCAATCACGGGTTGAACCGTTTCAGCGGTTCGAATTATACTGTATATTATGCGCAAGAAGAGTCCACAGCGCTCAATAGCGACTATGTGGATAATTTAATGTTTGATGCCAATAACCGTTTGTGGATGTCAAATGAATGCGGATTGTGCGTGTGGGAGGATGGTATATTCAGACATCCGCAACAGGTAGGCTTCAATCCCATAGGGCGTGTGCTGGATCTGGATAACGAGTGGCTCATTATTACTGATCGTAAGGGGGTGGCCAAGGTGAACAAGCAGACGCTGAAAGAGGAAAAATATTATCTACAACCAGGCATGAGCATAGTCGGTGCTATTACCATTTCCAGTCAAAAGCAAGTGTGGACGGCCAACGCTAGGCACCATGCCACAGATATTTATATATTGGACAGAGACTTGAACTTGTTGCGGACGCTGAATGGCTCTAAGGATACCTATATAGAAAGTATTGTGGAAGACGCCAGCCACCACATGTGGGTGACTACAAGTAAAGGATTATTGTGTTATGACGCAAAGACGTGGGAAGAACTGCTTTTACCTACTGACTTTATGGAGGCTACACAGAACAAAAAAATACACTTCGTGCTTCCTTATTGGCAAAACTTCCTGCTGATAGGTATTTCGGGTGAGGGAATGTACCGTTACGATGTGGCTCGACGGGTGTTGACACGTATCCATGTGCAGCAACAGTTGAAGGGGGATAGATATGTCTGTTTCATCGATACAAACAACGGAATATGGCTGTCTGATCAAGAGAACGACTTTCACTATTATCCCGAAAAGGCAGCCTTTAACAATTTGTCGTCCATCTTCGAACGTTTGGAAGACCCCTTCGTGAAAAATCTTTTGTTCGACTATGAGGGCTATTTGTGGATGCGCTCCTCGCACGATATTGCCAGTTATGATATAGGTGGTGATAAGATAGCTTTCCACTTGGCAGATGGTGGCCTTTACGGGCATATTTTTATTGACTCGAAGAATAGGTTGTGGGTCATCCGGAACCGTTCGGAGGTGCGGCAGTATGCTATCCGGGAGGGGAAAATCGTACGGGAAGAGAACCATTATACCTTCCCGGCCAATGTGTTTTCCATCAGTGAAGACAAGGAAGGACGTATTTGGGTTACGCTGGCTGATAGATTTGCCACGCTGGCGGCCGACGGGAAGTTCACTTACCGGTATGCACCGGGCAGCATTTCGTTTTCGCAGTTGCAGACATTGCGCCCATCGGGTACAATGATTCTCTATACGGTGGCCAACGGTATCTATAAATTTGGTGAAGACCAACAGTTCATCCCGTTGGATTCTCTTTATTTGCCCAACCCGAATTCATTTATTATCGATAGGAACAATACGTACTGGATAGGGACTTACAATACCGGGCTGGTGCATTACGACCCACGCACACAATGGCTGGAGCGGTTTGATTTATCGTCGGGACTGATAGACAACAGCTTGAAGGCAGTAATCGAAGACAAGGAAGGGAACATCTGGTTTAGTTCGTCTACGCATATAGGAAAGTATGATGTGCAGGAAAAAACATTTTCTTATTTATATGATAACTACTTCTGCAAGGGGAAGCTGTATGCGCTGAATTGTGCGGCAGTGGCACCAGACGGTACCTTGTTTTTCGGAGGCTCGGGTGGCATTACAGTCATTTATCCGGATGTACCCATCGAGAAAGAACCGGATATCCCGCTGAATCTGGACATGATATTGGTGAACGGGGGAATACATAATAAGAGCGAGGAAAAACTATCGTTGTCTTATCGGGAGAATACAGTTACGTTCTACTATTCGGCATTAAAGTTAGAGGCGGGTTCTCTGCTGAACTATGCCTATATGCTAGAGGGCTTCGACAAGAACTGGATTGACGCTGGTTCCAACAAGCGGGTGGCCTATTCCAACCTGCCTACCGGAAAATATACGTTCAAGGTGAAAGCTCGCATACTGAGCGGAGAGTGGTGCAAGAACGAGCTGACCAAGGAGGTGGTTGTTCACCCTGCACCATGGGCTACGCCCTTGGTTATTGTGTTATACTGGCTGGTCGGTATCGGGCTGGTGCTACTGGTCATCCGGCTAATTATACGTTGGCGGACACAAGAGGAGAGACTGGCATTGGTCAAGTACCAAAGGGAGATAAATCAGGCACACATAGACTTTGTGACCAACATTTCGCACGAAGTACGTACACCGCTAGCCATGGTATATGCCCCGTTGAAAGAACTGGCGAAAGAAAACAATCTGAATGAACATGAGCGTGGCTTGGTGGATATCATGTTGCGCAATGCCGACCGCTTGTTGCGGCTTGTGAAGCAGTTGCTTGACCCCAAGGAAGGTGAGAAGGACGAGAAGCAACTCCGGGTTGCCGTGGTAGACCCGGTAGCTTTCGTTCAGGCACAGATAGCGAACTTCCGGTTTATTGCCCACGAAAAAGGGCTGACGATAAACATGCACGCTGAACAGAAGCAGGATACGGTGGCTTGTTTTGATACGGAGAAGGTGGAAAAGATATTTTATAACTTGCTCAGTAACGCCATTAAGTACACACCTGAAGGGGGGAGTATCGACATTACTGTGGAAAGCGACGGGAAAAACGTACAAATATGCGTGGCCGATACGGGACAAGGTATTTTACCCGAAAAACAGAAACAACTGTTTGATCGCTTTGAACGGTTGGGAGCTGATAAGAAATACCCCAATGTGAATGGTAAGGGCATCGGTCTGAATTATGCGCAATATTTGGCACACCTGCATAAGGGAAACATAGACTACACTTCCAAGCACCCTCAGGGGGCTTGCTTCACTCTTAGTATCCCACAATCGCTGACAGCATATAGTCCCGAGGAACGGGCACAAGACAATGAGTACAAGATACCCATACCGGCAGTCGAGACGAATGCCGTAGAAAAAGTAGTCTCTAAGGAGAACACGCTGTTCATTGTAGAAGACGATCAGGAGGTGCGCGAATACCTGCGAGTGCTGTTGTCGCCAGATTACAATATCGTTGTCGTGGAAAATGGAGAGGAAGCCATAGACAGATTAGAGATGGAGTTGCCTGAACTGATTGTGAGTGATGTGGTCATGCCTCGGAAAGACGGCTACGAGTTGTGCAAGACTATCAAGACAAGTGCCGATTGGGGGCGTATTCCCGTTATTCTGCTAACGGCAAAGAACGATATGGACAGCAGTATCAAAGGACTGGATTGTGGTGCTGATGCCTACGTGGGCAAGCCCTTCGACCCCTTCTATCTGAAAGCCGTCATAAACAATCTGTTGGAAAACCGTAAACGGATGCAATGGATTGTGCAAAACCTCACCTCGGAAAGCCTACCGAGGGGAGAGGCGCGAGAAGCGATACTTAATGAACAAGACCGTCAGTTTTTGGAGAATTTGCACACGTTGCTGGACAAGCACTTGGATGACGAGGCATTCGGCATTACCTCGCTGGCAAAGGAAATGCTGATGAGCTACAGCAGCTTGTATGCCCGAGTCAAGTCGTTGACGGGACAAACACCGCAGAACTTTCTTATCACTTATCGCATGAACACGGCTATGCAACTGCTGCAGACGGGCAAATACACTGTGAGCGAAGTGTGTTACAAGGTGGGAGCTTCTTCGCTGGCCAACTTCTCGCGCAGCTTCAAGCGGCAGTTTGGTGTTCCGCCCAGTGAAGTATAATTTGTGTCATCAATCTCCCGTTGCTGAGGCTGCCTACTGATGGGCACAGCGAAGAAGCGAGGATTATCGAAAGCCCGAATAAGGCGATGGGATAATGCATTGCCACTGCAAAGCAAGTGCATGCTTTTTGCAGTGCTACTGCATTCAGCTTTGCAGTGGCGCTGCAACACATATGCAGTGTCACTGCAGCATATATGCAGTAGCGCTGCAACACGTTTGCAGTCACACTGCAGCAGATGTGCAGCGACGCTGACCCGGTAGGTGTGTACGGGATTGTATCATGTTTCGTTAAGAAGATATTATAAAGTATCCTTTGAATGTCGTATTTTTGTCTATCCGTAATTTAGAGTAGTCAAAGAAAGCTATGAAACACACTCGTATGAAACTAAAAACAGTGGTAAAGAACCTTCATGAAGGCTGGAAATTCCGGCAGGCGAGACTGACCAATTGGTATCCGGCTACAGTTCCGGGAGTAGTCCACACGGACTTACTGCAGAACAAGATTATTGAAGACCCGTTTTTCCGGTTGAACGAACGGGGATTGCAATGGATTGACAAGGAAGACTGGGTTTATGAAACTTGCTTTACTCTTGCTGCCGACATGATGCGGAAAGAGAATATGGAGCTTGTGTTCGAGGGGCTGGATACTTACGCTGACGTTTATTTGAATGATGAATGTATACTGAAAGCGGACAATATGTTTCGCCGCTGGTCTATCCCCGTTAGGCAGTACATCAGGGAGGAGAATAATATACTGAAGGTGTACTTCCATTCGCCGGTAAAGATAGACGTCCCCAAATGGGATGCACTTCCCTACCAGTATCCGGCATCCAATGACCAGTCTGAAAACGGGGGCTTGTTCAACAAGAAGATAAGCATTTTTGCCCGTAAGGCAGGTTATCATTATGGCTGGGACTGGGGGCCGCGTCTGGTTACCTCCGGCATCTGGCGTCCGGTGTATATCAGGGCTTGGAGCGATTTGAGAATCAACGATGTGTTTATCGAGCAGAAGGAAGTCGGTGCAGGCAGGGCCGTGATTGCCGGACATGTGGAGCTGGATGCCGATAAGGATATGGACGGAGTGCTGGTCACGATAACAGACGAGGCTACCGGAAGAGTGCTTGGCGAGTGGCAAGCGGATTTGAAGCGAGGCACCAATCGGGTGACCGTTGATTTTGTCCTTCACAAGCCGAAGCTGTGGTGGAGTAATGGACTGGGGGAGCCTTTCCTTTATCGTTTCCGTACGGATATCATTGCAGGTGGGGAATTGTTGGACTCTAAAACCGAAAGGGTGGGCATACGCTCTTTGAAGGTGGTGCATCAGCCGGATAAGGACGGGCATACTTTCTATATAGAGCTGAACGGGCGTCCGGTTTTTGCCAAAGGAGCCAATTACATCCCTTCGGATAACTTCCTGCCGCGCGTCACTCCCGAGAATTATAAAAGGACGATTCTCGATGCCGCCGGTGTAAACATGAATATGTTGCGCGTCTGGGGTGGAGGTATCTATGAGAACGATGTCTTCTATGATTTGTGTGATGAGTATGGAATCATGATTTGGCAGGACTTCATGTTTGCCTGCAGCATGTATCCGGCAGAAGGCGCCCTACTCGATAATATCCACCAGGAGGCGGTGGACAATGTGAAACGTTTGCGCAATCATGCCTGCATTGCTTTGTGGTGTGGAAATAATGAATGCCAGGATGCCTGGCTGGGCTGGGGCTGGAAGTGCGAGATAGAACGGCAGAACAAGGAATATGCCGACAAGATTTGGGCACAGTACCGGCAGCAGTATCATGTCACCTTACCCGGGGTGGTCAAGGAGTATGCACCCGGAACCTTCTATTGGCCTTCTTCTCCGTTCGCATTCGAGAGAGAGATGTCCGGTACTACTGACGGGGACCGTCACTATTGGAGTGTCTGGCATGGTAAAGCACCCATTTCTGATTATGACAGCGAGAAATCCCGCTTTTTCAGCGAGTACGGTTTTCAGTCTTTTCCAGAGTCCGAGTCCGTCAAGCGCTATGCTCCTTACCCCGAAGACTGGGATATACGTTCCGAGGTGATGATGTCCCATCAGCGTGGTGGCGACCATGCCAACGGGCTGATTGAGACTTACCTGTTGAATGAATATAAAAAACCGCGTGATTTCCGGGCATTCCTTTATATGAACCATGTGCTGCAGGGAGATGCCATCAAGACGGCCATCGAGTCGCACCGCCGCCAGATGCCGTATAATATGGGGACGCTTTTCTGGCAGCACAACGACTGTTGGCCCGTAGCTTCCTGGGCGAGCCGTGACTATTACGGACGCTGGAAGGCGCAGCACTATTATGTTCGCAAGGCCTATGATGACATCCTGATTTCTTCGGTAGTGGAGGGGGATGATTTGATAGTATATGCAGTGTCCGACCGCTTGGAGAATACTTCCGGCCGGCTGCAGCTTCAGGTCTGCCAGTTCGACGGAACCGTGGTTCATCACTGGGGCAAGTCTGTCGGCATCTCCGGTAATGACAGCCGTGTCTGTTTTTCCGCACCGCTTGCCAAGTTGCTGGAGGGGGCAGATAGAGGAACGGTATATGTCCGCGTAGACTATACGGACAAATCGGGCAGGGTGTACCATAACAACTACTGTCTGGGCAAGCAGAAGGATATGGATTATCCGAAGGTGGATTTGCAGACTGAAGTCCGTTCCATTGAAGGTGGATATGAAGTGATGGTTTCGGCAGACAAGTTTGCCCGTGCCGTATGCTTGTCCGTTGCCGACAATGAAAGTGTGTATAGCGACAATTATTTTGATGTCCAGCCGAAGGGCAGCGTGCAGGTGCAGGTTAGGACGCGATTGTCTGCCGAAGCGTTCAACGGTTCGTTGAGGCTGACTTGCCTGAACAATGAATTCTGATACTCGCCATCCGGACGTTGGCATGCTTCTTCCGTCCGGATGTTTTTTACATAAAGATAATATGCTGCTTCAGTATAGCTGATATTTGTGTCCTCAGCTGATTGGCATTGATAGGTTTAGCCATATATGCGTCGAAGCCGTTTTCCATGACCTGCTGTTCATCAGAAGCATAGGCAAAGGCGGTGACGGCTATGATGGGGACTTGTGTAGAGTATTTGCGTATTTCCCTGGTCGCTTCGTAACCATTCATCACCGGCATGTTGATGTCCATCAAAATAAGCTGCGGGTCGTATTCCCTGAACATATTCACGGCTTCCTGACCATTCCACGCATGTATCAGATTGTAGTCTTTTCGTAGGATGGACTCAATCAACCGGAAGTTGCTGTCATGGTCTTCGGCAACCAAGACGGTGATTTTCTGCTTTTTTACTTTTATAGGTTCGGTCTTGCTTTCTGCCTGCCGGATGCGGCTTGCCGGCACATAGGGGAGGGTGAACCAGAAGGTAGAGCCTTCGCCGGGCTTGGAAGTCAGTCCGATATTGCCTCCCATGTGCTGTACCAACATCTGGCAGATGGATAATCCCAGTCCGGTGCCTTGGGCAAAATTATTGAGCTTGACAAAGCGGCCGAATATGCTCTCTTGTTTGTCTTCGGGGATACCGCATCCCGTATCGGATACGTAGAAATAAAGCATCTTGTCGTCTTGCAGCTTGTAGCCAAAACGGATACTGCCTTCTTGGGTAAACTTGATGGCATTGGTCACCAGATTGATGACGAGTTGAGACAAGCGGTTACGCTCGGAATGAATGTGGCATTCGGGCAGTCCGGGCTCAAAGGAGAGGGTGACATTCTTTTCGGGCGATAGCTTCAGGCAGAGCGAACTTTCCAGCTCTCTCATCACTTTGTTCAATTCAAAATCCGTATCAATGAATTCCATTGTGCCTGCTTCTATCTTTGACAAGTCCAGAATGTCACTGATGAGTTGCAGCAGCAAAGTATTGTTGTTCTCAATGATGCTGACGTATTCTTGTTTTTCTTCCTCCTCTTCGGTGGAAGCCAATATTCCGGAGAATCCCACAATGGCATTGAGCGGCGTACGGATTTCATGGCTCATGTTGGCGAGGAATGCGGATTTCAGTTTATTCGACTCTTCCGCACGGTTCTTGGCGGAAACCAGTTCCGTCTCCATCTTTTTCCGTTCGGTGATAACCAGCGAAGAGCCCACCAGGGTCAGCGGCTTATTGTTCTCGTCGTAGGTTTCTACGGCGGCCTGGGCCTCCACCCAGTCGAAGTGTTTGTGTCCGTCGGCATGATTGATGACGCGGTATTCCTCCTTGACTTTCTGGATACGTCCCTCAATCAGGTCTGTATAGGCTTGTTTCACTTTTTCCAGGTCTTCCTTGTGTATTTTGGAGAAATACTGGCTGTCGGGTACGGACAGCTGTTCATCGTCCATGATACCGGCATTATTGCTGAGCTCTATCGGCTTGTTGACATCGCAGAGTATGGTGTGTGTCCGGAGGTTCCATTTCCATGGTACGATGTTGGCAACGTCGAGTGCCATGGAAAGTTTCCGGTTTGTCGACCTCAACTGTATTTGGGTGTGGTGCAACTCGGTGCTGTCAACGCAGAAGACGTGCATGTATTCGCCATTGTCGCTTGCCTTGACTACAATGTCGTAGAAAGTGTCTATCTTCTTGTAATAATAGGGGAAAGTTACGGAACGTTTCTCCTTCAATGCAATATTCATGAAATGGAGGAACTCGTTCATGGATTCGGGAAATAATTCGCTTCCCCGCTTGCCGACAGCCTCTTTGCGCATGATAAATCTGTCTTCGAAGAAATTGTTGACATCTATATATAAGGTGTCAGTAATGCGCCCTTTTTCATCTTTTATAAGTTTCTCATACATGTATAGGATGGGCATGTTGTTTATCAGATTTCGGTATTTGAGATTGCTGTCCAGTTGTTGCTGTTGTAATCTTTTGATTCTACTCAGTGACTGTAGGCGGAGATATTGGAAAAAGAACAGCAGAGTTATGATTGCGGCAGTGATACTGATAATGACATATTCGTACTTCTCCCAGAAGGTGGGAGGCATGTTGTAGAATATGGTACCCTTGGGGCATAGCTTCGGATTCAGGTCACGCTGCAGAAGGGATTTATAGTTGAATACGGGGGCTCCGTCGTCGGGATAGTATAACGGGATGTTGCGTGCCGGGGTACCATCCAATATCTTGTGGATGGTTTCTAGTAGCCGGGCATTATATTTCTCTTTGTTGTAAATGTAGCCGCCTACAATCCCCCCTTCTTCTTCAATACCGATGGCCCTTAGCGAAAACAAAGGGATGGGGGCGGTAGAGATGACCCGGTGGGAATTACTCCTCATGATATTGTCATGGGGAGAGCTCTTGTACAGCCAGGATGAAAAGATGACTCCGGTAGTATGGGGATTCACGTGGTTCAGTATATTGAAAAGGCTGTCCGTTCGGATGTCTTTCGCACTAAGGAACTGGTAATCCAACTCCGGATACTTTTCACGGATAATCTCGGACAAGTCATAGTCGTTCTGCTGGCAGATGTATGTTTCATCCCCTATATACATGACCTTATCCATTTTGGGGATGAGTTGCTTCATGAGTTGCAGGTTCTCGTTCAGGTATACACTGGATTGCATTAAGGTCAGATTGTACTTCTTCTGTAGGTCACTGATGGGAATACGCTCTGTGCGGGGCAGGGCGTGCTCGCGTATCATTGTTTCCTTAGGACCGGTATAATCCCTCTCACCACATAATATCATGGGGATATCGGGCCACTGCCGGTTCAGTTCATCGCACATGATGAAACTTCCGCATCCGATAAGCACGATAAGTTTAGGGTTCTTGTAACTCTTGAACAAGCTCTCTTTGAATGTCTCCAGTTTATTTTCCTCGTCAAGTGTCAGCATTTTCATGTGTGCGGTGTATACTCCGATGTGGCTGTTCTGTGATGCCATGTTCACAATGGAGGTGATGAAATCATTACTCCAGGGATTGGCTTCTGTATAAGTGTTGATTATCAGAATATCGTCGACGTCTGTTGCGGGAGATTTTCCATATAGGGTGTCTGTGCAGGTGAACGAGCAGAGTATTGCAATTACTGTTCCCAGTATGTATTTCATATCCTTTGGACCGTTTTAATGTTTGCTATTGTGAAAATTCTTACAAATGTAGGGGTTTCCCGGTGGATAGACAAAGAAAAAGATGAATTTAAGCGGGATATGGAAAAATAAAGCGGAGCAACATATTGAAATGTCACTCCGCTTCTCATTGAGATGTTGAAAGATGTGTTTTCAGGAGATTTAGTTGTTTTCTTTTTTAATGTCTATGGTCATGAACCGTTCACCGTCATATAGACTTTTGACACGGATGTTCAGCCCTTTTTTCTCTTTCAGTTGTTCCGCTATATTGTCCAGCTTGAAGGAGGCCAGTCCGGTGCCCAGCGTGAGCTGGCTGTCATTGTAGGCATTGTGGCGGAATTCGAGATTGACGTAATCCGGTTTGTCGTTTTCGCCGGTGGATGCTTCATTGATGACCAGGTTCAGCATGTGCTTCTTGTCTTCGTTGTTGCTGTGGTAGAATTGATATTTGATGTTCAGATACTCGCCCGTAATCCATAAATCCGTGGCGTTGATGTTGTCGTCTCCGATACTGTCTGCCTTTTCGGCAGGCATGGAGTAGATGTCTTTGGTCAGAATGTTTTCGATGTGCTTTATTTGGGCATTATATTCGTAGCCTGGAAGTTTCTCTTCCAGTTCGCGGAAGTAGATGAAAGCCCTCTGGCCGTCTATTACGGCATAGTCGTGAACATAGGTTGTGTCACTGGGATATAGTTTACTGCCTTCGTCCAGTGAGAAATAGTAGTCTTTTCCTTCGATGACCTTCACCGTACCTACGGCGAACAAAGTGTCATATTTGTCATCCCAATCGTCCAGGCATGATTGCAATACAATGGCAGTCAGGAATAAAAGCATGGATGTTGCCAATGTCATTCTCAGTTTCTTCATAAGTGGTAGGTTTTAGCTCTTTTTCTGTTTAAATCTTATTTTTGTATTCAAAAAATGCGGTGAAAAGCTAAATACTGCGTAGTATATTGTTAAAGAAATGAAAGTATGATTTTCTTCTCTGCCTGATGCAGTATTTTTGCGCCAGTTGCATTTTTAAGGTAAACACGTGTTAAAAGAGAGAATGGAAGAACAGGAATTGGCAGAACGCTGTAGGCAAGGGGACAACCTTGCCCGCAAAGAACTGTATGAGCGCTATGCGGGACGCATGCTCAGCGTATGCCTCCGTTATGCAGGTGACCGGGAGACTGCCCAAGACCTGATGCATGACGGTTTTCTGAAACTTTTTGATTCTTTCGATAAGTTCACTTGGCGGGGAGAGGGCTCTCTGCGGGCATGGATGGAACGCGTAATGGTGAATACGGTATTGCAGTATTTGCGGAAAAATGATGTGATGAATCAGTCATCGGCTTTGGAGAATGCACCCGAAGCTTATGAGGAACCGGAAGGTTCGTCGATAGATGTCATTCCTCAAAAGGTGCTGATGCAGTTTATCAGTGAACTGCCTGCCGGCTATCGTACCGTATTCAACTTATATATTTTTGAAGAGAAATCCCATAAGGAGATTGCTCGACTATTGGGAATTAATGAAAAATCCTCTGCCTCGCAGTTGACGCGTGCTAAAGCGACTTTAGCGGCAAAAGTACGTGAGTGGATGAAAAGAAATGATTAAATGAAGGAACGTATGGAAGATGAATTGTGGTTGAAAAAGATAAAGGACAAGCTGGAAGACTATTCCGAACCGTTGCCGGTTGCCGGATGGGAGCGGTTGGAAAAGGAATTGTCCCTTTCCGGAACTCCGATAACCGGATCGCATAGGATGATGCCTTTCCGTCGCTGGGCGGTGGCTGCGGCAGCTGTGCTGCTGGTGGCAGTATCGTCCGTCAGTCTGTGGCTGTTGCAGAGTCCGGTAGGGAATGAAATGCGGCATACGTCAGTGCCTGCTTTGGCTGTGGCTCCGGATGTCTTGCCGGAACAGACGGTACCTGCTGTACGGACTAATCCCATAGAGCCTGCCTATCGGGCACATGGAAATGCATCGGCACCCAATAGGGAGGCAAGTCGCCCTTTGGTTGCACAACATATCAGAATATCGGTTGACGATGAGCGGCAGGAGGAAATGTTGCCGGTTGAAACTGCAGGTGAGGCTGTCGGTATTGGGCAGCAGGCGGAAGAGCCGGTAATGGAAGATACGGACCATGCGACCGCAATGCAGGCAGAGGAACCGGAGAGAACAAGGAAAGACCGCTATCGTCCGTCAGGCCGGGACAAACTGCATCTTCCGGAAAGAAACAGTTCTGGTAGGGATACTAAAGGATGGGCGGTTGGCTTGTCCGTAGGAAATACGGGAGGTTTTTCATTGGCGAATGAAGGGGAAGCGAATGTGATGTCGGACTACATGCCTGGAAGTCCTATTTATGGCGGTAACGTAGATTTATCCTCTACGGCCAATGGCATTGTTACTATTCCCGACGGGCAGGAACTGGTTTTTAAGGATGGTATGCCCTATCTGCAAAGACGCGAAAAGAAAATTGCGGATATAGACCATAAACAACCGCTCAGTTTCGGTGTTTCGGTGCGGAAAAACTTGGCGAAGGGTTTCTCTGTGGAAAGCGGGCTGACGTATACCTATCTTGCTTCTGACGTAAGGTATGAGGGCAGCTCGGAAAAGATAAGCCAGAAGCTACATTATATTGGCATTCCGGTACGGGCCAACTGGAACTTTGTGGATGCAAAGAACTTTACGATGTACGTTTCGGCGGGGGGTGCCATTGAAAAATGTGTGTATGGCAAGATTGGTACTGAGAGTGAGACTGTGAAACCGGTACAGCTTTCTGTCATGGGTGCTGTCGGTGCCCAGTATAACATAAGCAATAGGGTGGGCCTGTATGTGGAACCGGGAGTATCTTATTTCTTTGATGACGGTTCGTCGATACAGACTATACGCAAGGAGAACCCGTGTAACTTTACGTTGCAGGCCGGTATACGTCTTACTTATTGATAGCAGGACAGACATGTTTTTGTCCACTTTCTTGTAGATTCAGAATTTTCTTAATAACTTTCGGCCGTGTTTCTTCGTTGGTGGATGAAGGGACACGGTTTTTTATTGATTGAGAAGAAAGAAAGTAGGTCGGGACATGCCCGGCAATATAACAAACACGTAGTAAAATAGACAAAATGAAGATTAAAAAGAAAGTAGCCTTAAGCGGGCTATTGCTTTGTTGTGCAATCACGGCAAAAGCACAAGTGTGTATTACTCCCCAGGTGGAGCAGCGTGCCAGGGAGTTGGTTTCTCAAATGACGCTGGAAGAAAAAATCGATTACATTTCCGGTCCCAAATCTTTTTATATCCGGGCTGTACCCCGGCTTGGCATACCCGAAATCAGGATGGCCGATGGTCCGCAAGGCATACGTAACAATACTCAAAGTACCTTGTATCCTTGTGGCATCTTGTCGGCTTCGACATGGAACCGTAAGTTGGCTAGAGAGCTGGGACATGGTTTGGCCCGGGATGCAAAGGCCCGTGGGGTAAGTATTCTGTTGGGGCCTGGAGTCAATATCTACCGCTCTCCTCTATGCGGGCGAAACTATGAGTATTTTGGTGAAGACCCTTATTTGACGGGCGAAACTGCTAAAGAATATATCTTGGGAGTGCAGGAAGAGGGAGTTATGGCTACGGTGAAGCATTTTGCGGCCAATAACCAGGAGTGGAGCAGACATCATGCCAGCTCAGATGTGGATGAACGCACGCTGCAGGAAATTTATTTTCCCGCGTTCCGAAAAGCTGTGCAGGAAGCAGGAGTAGGGGCGGTTATGGATAGCTATAATCCGCTGAACGGGGTACATGCCACCGAAAACAGCTGGCTGAACATTGATGTATTACGCAAGCAGTGGGGATTTAAAGGTATCCTGATGTCTGACTGGACATCTGTATATTCCGGTGTGGGAGCTGCTAATGGAGGGTTGGATTTGGAAATGCCCGTCGGTAAATTCATGACCAGGGAAATTCTTATTCCGGCAATAGAGAATGGTATCGTGAAGGAAGAGACCATTGACGCCAAAGTCCGGCATATACTCCAGACATTGATTGCTTTTGGAGCACTTGATACTCCGAGAGAAGATAAATCTATCGATAAAGACAATGCACAGTCTAAGGAAATTGCACTTGACTTGGCGAGAGAAGGAGTAGTCTTATTGAAAAATGATAACGGTACGTTGCCTTACCGGAACGGTAGAACATTGGTAATCGGGCCTAATGCCGATATTATTCCCACAGGAGGAGGAAGCGGATTTGTCACCCCTTATTCGGTAGTGTCACTCTATGACGGTATGGTTCAGTTGAAGGGCGGCAGACAGATAGAGCTGCTGTCTGACAGCATTCTTTATAAGGATATGTCCCAACAGATTTATACGGATGGCAGTTTTACGCAAAACGGTTTTAAGGGCGAATATTATAATACTCGTAATCTTACCGGAGAACTCTTTCAAGCTGCCATAGAGCCTGCCATAGACCATGCCTGGAAATACGGTGCACCGTTCGACGGCATGCCGGTAGATCAGTTTTCTGCCCGTTGGACGGGAGTTTACAAGGCTGACAAGGATGGAACTGTCAAGTTCCAGCTGGCTGGCGATGACGGATACCGTCTGTTTGTAAACGATAAGCTGATTACCGGAGATTGGGGGAACCATTCATTCAGTACCCGCAGTGCATTTATGCAGGTCAGTGCAGGGGAGATATACCGGTTGCGTATTGAATATTTTGATAATGTGGGTGAGGCGACTGTCAGTTTCCAGGCAGGAATGATGGATGAGGAGCGTTTGGCCTCTTCACTGAAGCATGCCAGGAATGTTATTGTATGTGCCGGGTTCAACAGCAGTACAGAAGGTGAAGGGTTCGACCGTCCGTTTGCATTGTCATACGGGCAGGAATATCTCATTAATAAAGTGGCTTCACTTCATGATAATGTGGCTGTGGTGGTGAATGCCGGAGGTGGAATAGATTTCCGCAATTGGGGGCAGAGTGTACAAGCTATTTTGATGGCATGGTATCCGGGGCAGGAGGGTGGAAAGGCCCTTGCCGAAATCATTACGGGCAAGCTTTCGCCAAGTGGCAAACTACCAGTCAGCATCGAGGAAAAATGGGAAGATAATCCGGTATATGGTAATTATTATGACAATCGCAATGTACCTCATAAACGGGTGCAGTATGCCGAAGGTGTTTTCGTAGGTTATAGGGGATATGACCGGAACGGAAAGCAGCCGCTCTATCCTTTCGGGTATGGACTGTCATACAGTAGTTTTGAATATAGTAATCTGAGTGTTGAGAAGACGGGGGGAAGCCGGGTTACGGTAAGCTTTGACATCAAGAATACCGGAAAGATGGATGCTGCGGAAGCGGCTCAGGTATATGTGCGGGATGTGGAATGTTCTGTTCCGCGTCCATTGAAGGAGTTGAAAGGCTACGATAAGGTTTACTTGAAGAAGGGTGAAACCAAGCGCGTTCGGATATTGCTGGATGAGGAAGCCTTTGCCTACTATGATGTGGAATCACATCGGTTTGTAGTGGAAAAGGGGACTTTTGAGATTCTGGCAGGTCCTTCTTCAGCTGATTTACCATTGAAGGCAACTGTTGTTTTATGATAAAATAAATATCAAAACAAGAATGGCAGTATGAAAAAGATAATAATACTGATGGTTTGTCTGTGGGGACTTGGTAACACCTTTACCTCGGCACAAACTACGGAGAAGGAGAAATTCATCTCAAGCTTGATGAAGCAGATGACGCTGGATGAAAAGATAGGCCAGCTTGCACAATGCACCTACCGAGGGAATTTTACCGGACCCGACGGTGGAAATATTCCTAAAGAAGAGTATGTCCGGCAAGGCAGAATAGGCTCTATGCTGAATGTGATAGGAGTAAAGGATATACGCCGTTATCAAGAGCTTGCTTTGCAATCGCGTTTGCGCATTCCTTTAATTTTCGGACTGGATGTTATCCACGGCTATCGTACCGGATTTCCGCTTCCGCTTGCCGAGGCTGCAAGTTTCGATTTGGCCATGATTGAGGAAGCTGCACGCTACAATGCTTTGGAAAGTGCCGCCGATGGTTTGAACTGGGTTTTTGCCCCGATGGTGGATATTTCGTGGGACGCACGTTGGGGACGCGTCATGGAAGGGGCCGGTGAGGACCCTTATTATGGTTCTCGGGTAGCGGAGGCGCGTGTCAGAGGCTTGCAAGGAGACGATTTGGCAGACACGACGACTGTCATGGCATGTATGAAACATTTTGCCGGATATGGTGCACCGATAGCAGGAAAGGAGTATAATAGTGTGGATATGTCAATGGGCCACTTTGCCAATTTTTATATGCCTCCCTATAAGGCGGCCATAAAGGTAGGAGCAGCTACCGTGATGAGTGCTTTCAATGATTTTAATAATATTCCTTGTACTGCCAATGATTTCTTGCTCAACCGGCTATTGAGAGAGCAGTGGGGATTTAAGGGATTTGTTGTGTCCGATTATAATTCGGTAGAGGAATTGGTGAACCACCGTTATGCTGTTGACAAGAAAGATGCCGCAGCCAAAGCGCTGAATGCTGGTCTGGACATGGAGATGGTAAGTACCTGCTACTTGACTTATCTGAAGGAGCTTGTTCAAGAAGGGAAAGTAAAGGAGAGTGTGCTTGATGATGCAGTACGGCGTATATTGGAGAAGAAATATGAGTTGGGATTGTTTGAGGACCCTTTTCGCTACTGTAATCCGGAAAGAGCGGCCAGAATACTCAATGCGCCCGAAGTCCGTAATGCTTCGCTCCGTATGGCCGAGCGTTCCGTTGTATTGCTGGAGAATAGGGAATCTGTGCTTCCGTTGACGGCACAGACGAGGAAGATAGCCTTGATAGGAGGACTCTCAAAATCCCAGTACGATATGGCAGGTGCTTGGGCTGCCACTACGGACCGGAACAAAGTGGTGACCTTATATGATGCATTGGTCCGGAAAGGACTGGAGGTGAGCTATGCTGAAGGCTATGATATGAAGAGCAATCAGTTGACCGGATTGCAGGAAGCATTACAGGCTGCTGAGGCTTCGGATGTCATTGTTGTGGCGGTAGGCGAGAGATTCGGTCAGAGTGGCGAGAAGGCTTCCAAAGTGAATATAGCCATACCCGAGGGGCAGCAGAAGCTGGTGTCGGAACTGGCAAAGACTGGAAAACCTGTCATTGCTCTTGTCATGTGTGGGCGTCCGGTAATCTTCAATGAGATAAGGGAACATGCTGATGCGGTACTGTGTACTTGGTGGCTGGGAAGTGAGGCCGGCAATGCCATATGCAATGTGTTGTGGGGAGAGTATAATCCTTCGGCTAAATTGCCCATGACATTTCCTGCACACGTAGGACAGATTCCCATTTATTATCAGAATAAGAGCACCGGCCGCCCTACCGCATTGAAACAGACCTATAAGGCATCTTATATCGATGCTTCCACTGAGCCTGCCTATCCTTTCGGATATGGGCTTTCGTACACGGATTTTGGATATTCTGATTTGAAACTGCTGCCGGGCAAGGCTGCAGGCGTCCATACGGAGGTGTCGGTAAAAGTGACTAATACCGGTAAGTGTGCAGGAGAGGAAGTAGTTCAATTGTATGTGCAGGATAAGGTAGCCTCTGTTACGCGTCCGATAAAGGAATTGAAGGGCTTCAGGAAAATTCATCTGAATGTGGGTGAAAGCAAAACTGTAGCTTTTCAGATAACTGACGATGCACTGGGATTCTATGACAATGAGATGAATTATATGGTAGAACCTGGTGATTTCGTCTTTATGGTGGGTGGCAGTAGTGATGATGTACAGCAGATTACCTATAACTTGAAAGAATAGGATTCTTACCCTATAAATGAAAAGCAAGGCTGTCTGGAATCATATCCGGACAGCCTTGCTTTTCTGTTTTAGTTGGTTATCACATTCGTGAAATACTCTTTGAACAGTTTTTCTGCCCGTTCCAGTTGTTCCGGAGTATTTTCCTTCACTTCTTTCAATTTGTAATCCCATCCCATGGCTTCGTATTTGTGAACACCCAGACGGTGATAAGGAAGTATTTCCACCCGTTGTATCTGCTGGTATTTGCCAAGACTTTCACCCAGCAGGCGGGTGTCTTCTTCCGAATCGCTGTAACCGGGGACCAGTACATAGCGCAGCCAGAAGGGGTGTTCATGTTCTTCGAGCCAGGCAGCGGTGCGGAGTGTCTGTTCGTTGCTTCGTCCCGTCAGCGTACGGTGGCGTTCGGGATTGAATTGCTTGATGTCCAGCAGCACGAGGTCAGTCAGACTAAAGAGCTCTTCCACCTTTTCATTCCAGATGCCTCCGTTACTGTCCAGACAGATATGGATGCCGTTCGCCTTCAGCTCCTTGAAAAGAGGAATCAGCGCTTCTGCTTGCAGGGTAGGCTCACCGCCGGAGAAAGTAATACCTCCTTTCTTCCCGAAGAATGCCTTTTGGCTGATAGCCATTTGCAGAATCTCTTCCGGAGTGGTGGGAGTGCCTCCTTTTACATCAATCGTATCCGGATTGGCACAATACAGACAACGGAACGGACATCCTTGCAGGAAAACGACGAGCCGGAGACCCGGCCCGTCGAATGTTCCCATACTTTCGTAGGAGTGTACATTTATCATATTACATTCTTTCGTGGAATGAACGGCTGATGACTTCCAACTGATGCTCGCGGCTCAACTTCACGAAGTTCACGGCATAGCCGGAAACGCGGATGGTGAGTTGCGGATACTTTTCAGGATGTTCCATGGCATCTTCCAGCATTTCGCGGTTCAGTACGTTTACGTTCAAATGGTGGGCACCTTTGGTGAAGTAGCCGTCCATCATGGTTACCAGGTTCTCTACACGTTCTTCCGGTGTCGGGCCCAGTGATTTGGGAACAATGGAGAACGTATTGCTGATGCCGTCCTGCGAGTCGCGGTAGCGCAATTTGGCTACGGAGCTCAAGGAAGCGATGGCACCGTTCTTGTCACGTCCGTGCATTGGGTTGGCACCCGGAGCAAAGGCAACACCTTTGGCGCGTCCGTCCGGAGTGGCACCGGTCTTCTTGCCGTACATCACGTTGGAGGTGATAGTCAGCAAGGAAAGGGTGGGACGGGCATTCTTGTAGACAGGCAGCTTTTTCAGTTCTTCGCTGAAATAGTAAACGAGGTCTACTCCCAGGTGGTCCACACGGTCGTCATTATTGCCGAAGCAGGGGAATGAGCCTTCGGTGTCGAAACCTTCGGTCAGGCCGATTTCGTTGCGGCGTGCAGTGACTTTGGCATATTTGATGGCGGACAGTGAGTCTATGGCGATGGAAAGGCCGGCAACACCGTATGCCAGATTGATGCGTGGGTCGGTATCGATGAATGCCATCTGGGCTTTCTCATAATAATACTTATCATGCATGTAGTGGATGATATTCATGGCCTCGTTGTAGACACGGGCTATTTCAGTCAGTACCTTCTTGTAGTTGGCCATAACTTCCTCAAACTTCAGTGTCTCGCCGGTCAATACGGGAATACCTTTCACCATGACAGTTCCGGTGTTTTCGCAACGGCCACCGTTGATGGCAAGCAGCAGGGCCTTGGCAAGGTTGGCACGTGCGCCGAAGAACTGGATTTGCTTGCCGATGGCTTGGTAGGATACACAGCAGGCAATGCCGTAATCGTCGCAGTTGCGCACTTCGCGCATCAGGTTGTCGTTTTCGTACTGAATGGAGCTGGTATCTACGGAAACCTTGGCGCAGAAGTCTTTGAAGCCTTCCGGCAGTTCGGGACTCCACAGTACGGTCAAGTTTGGTTCCGGAGAAGGACCGAGGTTGTATAGCGTCTGCAAGAAGCGGAAAGAAGTCTTGGTGACCTTCACGCGTCCGTCATTGAAGCGTCCTCCGATGGCTTCGGTCACCCAAGTCGGGTCACCGGCAAAGATATCATTGTATGATTGCATACGCAGATGGCGTACCATGCGCAGCTTGATGACGAACTGGTCTATCAGTTCCTGTGCAAACGTCTCATTGATTTTTCCGTGAGCCAGATCGTATTCAATGAATATGTCGAGGAACGAAGATACGTTACCCAGTGACATGGCTGCTCCGTCCTGCTCTTTGATGGCAGCAAGATATGCCATGTATACCCATTGCACGGCCTCTTGAGCTGATGTAGCCGGATGGCTGAGGTCGAGTCCGTAATATTCGCCCATAACCTTGATGTCCTTCAAAGCTTTGATTTGTTCTGCCACTTCTTCGCGTAGACGGATGCGTGCTTCGGTCATCGGGCCGGTGAGGTTGCGCAAGTCCTCCTGCTTGGCTTCAATCAGACGGTCGATGCCGTAGAGAGCCAATCGGCGGTAGTCGCCGATGATACGTCCGCGGGCATAGTTGTCGGGCAATCCGGTAAGGAATCCCAGTGAGCGGAAGGAACGGATTTCTTCGGTATATACATCGAATACGCCGTCGTTATGTGTTTTGCGGTAATGGGTGAAGATGTCTTTTACTTTATCGTCCACTTCCACTCCGTTTTCACGGCATGCTTTTGCTACCACGTTGATGCCTCCGAAAGGTTTGATGGATCGTTTCAACAGTTCATCAGTCTGCAAACCGACAATAAGTTCATTGTCCTTATCAATATACCCGGCTTTATGAGAAGTGATGGTAGATACGGTGGTATTGTCCAGTGAACGGACGCCATTGTTGTTCCTTTCTTCTTCGAGAGCCTTCAGACAGATGTCCCAGATACGTTTGGTACGTTCGGTAGGTCCCTGCAAGAAAGATGCATCCCCGGTATAGGGTGCGATGTTTTTACTGACGAAATCACTGACATTGATTTCTTTATTCCAAAGCCCATTGGTAAAGGTTTTGTTCAATTCCATAATATTTGTTTTTGTTAGTAGGTTAGATAATGTTATCCTTTAGAGCGCGCAAAAATACTGAATAAATTCCGTAATTTTATAAGAGATACTTCTCTTTTTATGTTGAACAGCATAAAATAACTATTATTAGGTAGTGAATGTCCGGGGGAGTAGAGATGTTAATACTTTCTTTATATGTGGTTTATGAATTGAAACAAGAACCGAATAATAATCTGCATTATTTACAAATGATGTAGGTTTAAGGAACAGTCGTATTCTGAACCTAATTCAGTCGTATAGTGAATGCCATTCAGTCGTATACTGAATAGGGTTCAATCGTATACTGAATGTGGCTCTTTGTAAATATACTGATAGCCAGTAAGTTATAAAACTCTGTCTTGCCCTTGATAAATTTCAACAAATAGCCTAAATGCCGTTATGTTCGTTCCGTAGTGGGTATAAACAAGAATTTTGGTATAATTGCTCTGTTTTTGTGCAGAAAAGTTTGTAGAATAAAAAATGATTTGTATCTTTGCACCGCTTTAAAAGAAAAGTACTTCTGAAAAAGAAGTTTTGGAGAGGTGGCAGAGTGGTCGATTGCGGCGGTCTTGAAAACCGTTGTGCTGCGAGGCACCCGGGGTTCGAATCCCTGTCTCTCCGCTGAACTAACCGGACAAAACCGGACAAAGAACAGCCAAGTCCCACAAATTCAACGATTTGTGGGACTTTTTTTATCCCCTTATGTCTGCCCTACCGGACATCATTTAGCCCTTAAAAGACAAAGTTAGTAACCTAACTCGTACCCCCGACAACTGAAAGCCCAAAAGGGGTACACTTAGTCTGAAATTGGCGAACTTCTGTCGCTATTTGGCGAGCCTGTATAAACTTCACTTTGAGCTAATTAACGTAGTTTTGTAACCAAAAAAAGTGAGTTTATGAAAAGTACATTCAACGTTCTTTTCTTTGTGAAAAAAGACAAGCAAAAAATCAATGGCAGTTACCCTATTTTCGTCCGCATCACGATTGATGGTGTGGCAAGTCGTTTTAACACCAAGCTGGACGTTCAACCCAAAGTTTGGGACGGTAAGGCAGGCAAAGCCGCCGGACGTTCTGCGGAAGCTACCCGCATCAACCGATTGCTGGATGATATAAACGCATCCCTTAATACCATCTATCACGAACTGCAACGGCGTGACAATTATGTTACCGCCGAAAAGGTGAAGAATGAATTTTTAGGTCATAGCGAGAGCCACGACACTATCCTTAACCTTTTTCAAAAGCATAATGATGATGTGAAACAGTTGGTCGGCATATCTAAAACAATTGCTACCTATCGTAAATATGAAGTAACTCGCCGCCATCTTTCCGAGTTTATCCAAAGTAAATATAACCTGTCGGATATTTCCATAAAGGAAATAACCCCGATGTTCATTACTGACTTTGAGTTATATTTGCGTACCACCTGTAAATGTGGTTATAATACGACCGCTAAATTTATGCAGTTCTTCAAACGCATTATCTTGATAGCCCGTAATAACGGCATTTTGATTGGTGACCCATTCGCTAACTATAAAATACGTTTGGAAAAAGTAGATAGGGGTTATTTGTCAGAGGATGAAATAAAAATAATCCTCAAAAAGAAGATGGTTTCTGAACGATTGGAGCAAGTACGTGATGTTTTTATCTTTTCCTGTTTTAGTGGTTTGGCTTATATAGATGTTGCGAACTTAAAGGAAGATAATATTCGCAAGTCTTTTGATGGTAACTTGTGGATAATTACCAAACGCCAAAAAACGAATACAGACGTAAATGTTCCTTTGTTGGATATTCCTAAAATGATATTGGAAAAGTACAAAGGTAAATTACCGGGTGGAAAGATACTTCCTATTATTAGTAATCAAAAACTTAATGCGTATCTGAAAGAAATTGCGGATGTATGCGGTATTAAAAAGAACTTGACATTTCACCTTGCAAGGCATACTTTTGCCACGACAACCACGCTTGCCAAAGGTGTACCTATTGAAACTGTTAGTAAGATGTTGGGACACACCAATATAGAAACGACACAGATATACGCTCGCATTACCAATAACAAAATCAGTAACGATATGCAGGGACTTGACAAGAAGTTTGTCGGCATTGAAAAAATCTATAAAGAAGTATCTATGAAATAGATATATAGGGGAACTTATCACTATTTGTGATAAGCCCCCTTTTTACCCCATTTATTAAAACTAAAAATTATTATCGTATGAAATCACAATCTATAAAAAGAGAATTTCTCACACCGGAAGAAATCAAAGCAATAGTGAAAGTAAAGTTACCAGTTCCCCGTTTAGATAGAGCTCGGGATATATTTCTTTTTTCGTGTTTCACTGGACTTACATTCTATGATGTGGATAAGTTACGGGAACATAATATAGAGGTCTTAGAGAACGGGAAGCGTCTAATGAAGATATATATACCATTGAGTAATAAAGTACGGGAAATTCCGCTTTTGACTATCCCTTGTCTGATTTTAGACAAGTATAAAGGGAAACAACTTGATGGAAAGCTACTACCCTTATCATGTAATGCAGCTTTAAACCATAATTTGAAAGAAATAGCCCGTTTATGTGGTATAAATCGAGATTTGACTTTCCATTTAGCCCGTCATACTTTTATCGGTACGGTGACTGTGGCAAACGGCATTTCCCTAAAAACGGTTGCTGATATTTTGGGACATACCCAACTGAATTGCATACGTTCTTTTATAGAGCCGACCAATGACAAAGTGCAGGAGGATATGGCAATACTTTCAGGGAAATTCAGGAAGATAGAAAAAATGTTTAATAATTAAATATTGGAAATTATGGACTTACAAATTATCCAAAACAAAATCTTTGAGGTCAGAGGTTGCCGGGTCATGCTCGATTTCCATTTGGCAGAACTTTACGGAGTACAGACAAAAGCCTTGAAACAGGCAGTAAAGCGTAATGAAAAGCGTTTCCCCGGCGATTTCCGCTTTACCATGACAAAAGAGGAATGGGACGAACTGGTCACAAATTGTGACCAGTTGCCGGAGAACCTGAAACACAGCTATATACTTCCCGATTGTTTCACCGAGCAGGGAGTAGCGATGTTATCCAGTGTTCTACGCAGTCAGACTGCCATAGACGTGAATATCTCTATCATGCGTGCTTTCGTGCTCATGCGGCAAATGTCAATCGGTTACGAGGAACTTCTTAAACGCATCGAAGAACTGGAACAGAGTACGGATGCACAGTTCAGCGAGGTTTACCAAGCACTTACCCAGTTACTAAGCAAGCCCGAACCGAAGCCACGCAAACCAATCGGGTACAGGACGTATGACGAATAACGGTTTAAGGTATTCAGTTGTCTAAGGGGTGTCACCAGTGATACCCCTTTTTCAGTTCCCTAAAGTAACGTATCTCAATCACAAATTTTAGCAAAGTTACAGCCCGGCAGGGACAAGTACCAAATCTGAGCCGTTCCGGTTTTCTAAAAAATCTCCACACCTGCGGGTCGTATTTTTTGAAAAGATTAGGTTGAAGTCCCCGCCAAACTGTGGGTGTCCGGCAAAATTTCTTATTGTTTAATTTAAAATTCAAGCGTTATGAAAACAACAGAATTTACTATGCCGGAAATCACTATCTCTTATAAGGACAATGTAAAAGCATCCGAAAGAGTGAAAATACTTTCTTCTGAAACCTCTTATTCTTACTTAAAACCTTTCTATTCCGAATGTATGGAACACCACGAAGAAAGTTATGTTATGTTCCTCAATCGGGCTAACAAGGCTTTAGGCGTTTCCCTTATCTCTAAAGGTGGCATGGCTGAAACTGTAATGGACGTGAAAATCATCCTGCAAACCGCCTTAAAAGTCCATGCTTCGGGCATAATCCTCTCACATAACCACCCATCGGGCAACCTGCGTCCGAGCGAGCCGGACAAACAAATTACCTCTAAAATAAAAGAAGCCTGCAAGGTATTGGATTTACACCTGTTAGACCATATTATCCTAACAGAAGAAAGCTATTACAGCTTTACAGACGAGGGGCTTATCTAAGCCCTTTTTTTACTCTCTCATTACCCAATACAAAAAGCCTGATGGCTTTTACTTCTATCCTCTTAAACAAGAGAAAAATTTTCCCTAAAACTGATTGGAACATTGTCAAAGGTATATCCGTGCCTGTTACTGTTCAAATTATTTTTTAGAAATCTCCACACCTACGGGTAGTATTTCATAAATAATAATTTGCCCTGTACCATTCCCGAGCCTTTGAAAAGACAATGTTCCCATTCAGTTAAAGGAAAAATTTATGTGGTGGGCGACAAGCGATGTAAGCAATTAAAATTCAAAAGTCATGGAAGCAGTAACATTATCAGAAGCAAGAGTTTATGTAGGTACTTACAACAAGTATAACAGTGGTTCACTTTTCGGCAAGTGGTTAGACCTTTCCGGCTATTCAGACAAGGACGAGTTTATGGAAGCGTGCCGGGAACTGCACGAGGACGAGCAAGACCCGGAATATATGTTTCAGGATTACGAAAATATCCCGGAAACTTTGATTTCCGAAAGTTGGCTTTCTGATAAGTTCTTTGAGCTTCGGGATGCCATCGAGAAACTAAGCGATACCGAGCAGGAAGCGTTTTACGTATGGTGCGACCACCACAACAGCGACCTAAGCGAAGAAGATACGGACGACCTTATTTCTTCTTTTGAGGATGAATATCAGGGAGAATATAAAGGCGAGGAAGATTACGCCTATGAAATTGTAGAGGAATGTTACGACCTGCCGGAGTTCGCAAAGACCTACTTTGATTATCCGGCTTTTGCCCGTGACCTGTTTATTACTGATTACTGGATGGATAACGGTTTTGTTTTCCGTTGCGCCTGATTACTAACCGGGTGGAGCAATCCACCCACAACACACTAAACAATGAAGATATATAATAACATAAAAACCTTTTTACGGTGGGCTATATTGGCTTTTATTATCTATCAGGCAGCCACCAGCACCGCCGGAATGTGGATAGCCCTAATCATAGGCTTTTTTATTATCCGGTTCGTTCTCCGGCTGTTTATCTCTGCCGTTTACCTGCTTTGTATGGCGTTTATTTTCATTGTGCTGCTTTCACTTCTGATTATCTGATAACTCATTATAAATTATAACGATATGGAAACTTTAAACAAAAACGGGGTAAGTATTACCCAAACACCGGGAGAAGAAAAATATGTAAAATGCTGCTTAGGCGCATTTAGGGGTCAAATCTATTATCAATATGATTACCGCCATACGGATGGAGAACTGTTCTCCACGCTTGCCAAAACACTTGACGAGTGCCGCAAACGCCGGGATGAATGGGTTGCGAAGAAAGAAAAGGAACAATAACAATTTAACAGGTAGATTTATGAAAACGACAGAAGTAAATAAAAAGATTATCGGCAGACGTTGCAAGTGCATATTTACGGGCTTACTGGTAACGGGTATTATTGAAGCCGTAGAAGAAAACGAACATTCCGTACAGGTCAAAGTACGTTTTGACACGCCGCACCAGTGGGGGGATGAACTTTATTCCTATGATTGGTCTTTAGGACGTAAGGCGGACGGTTTCGGGTCTTTGAAATACTTGAAACAGTACCTGATAATTGAATATAACGGTGGCAAATGCCGCCGCTACTTTCTTTCAATGAGCCTAAGCGGATAAAGAAAGTAGCCAAGAAACCATTTTTGTTCCTTATCTTATTTACATGTTTATAGTATTACCTGTTAGTCGCTATTTTATCCATATCTATAAGTTCATACACAAAGGGTATGTATTCAAAACTTCTACTAAATCTAAATCTTTCTCTCTTTTCGTCTTCGTTTTTATATTTAACCAATAGGGATGATAGTTCTTCTGGTGTATCTACATCAAAAATTTCTTTTATTTTCTCAAAATATCTTTTGGACTCTAATTTATCAAAAAAATCAAAATGTCTTGACGGTTTATATATATAACAGTTGGGAAACCATCTGTCATAATAATCTTGTTGTTTATATAATTCTCCTATTATGTAACACAATAAATCTGCTAAAACGATTTGCTCTTTTGTTATTTTCTCATTAAGATTACTTATTATATAATATCCAAACCCACTCACTTTATTGTATTTTTGGGATAAATAATTTTCGAAATTTTCGTGATAGCTATATAAAAAAGTAAATCTTTTAGTTTCGTTGTCTCTATTGTATTTATCCTTCTTATAGTAATGTGACAATAACAAATCTGCTATTAAAGAATAATTTTTATTTTTAAGACACACCGCAATAGTATATATGAAGAGTTCTTGAAAAATGATTTTATATATTTCAAATTGAGTATCATTCCAACTTCCAGTAGTATCTTTTGGTAGTAAGTACATTGGCTTATTTCCAAAGAAATCAATCAAATCATCTACATCTAACTTGACATCAATATTCGTTACAATTAGTAAATATGAAATAAAATCATCTCTTAATATTTTATAATTCAATAGATTATCGTAAAGCATATCTCCGTATTCTATAAGATTGCGAGATACACAATTGACATCAAATCCCCAAAGGTTATCAGAAAATAGTTCAAGAAAGTGTGATGAATATTGGTTGATTTTTTCTGGATATTTTTTTATTTGATTATCCAGAGTTCTTAATAAAGAATTTACTTCTGAATTATTGGTTTTATTTTCAGTAATATACAAGGGGGGTGTTGTACCCAATTTGGGCTTAGGAATTGCAGGGGCTTCTAAAATATTTCTTAATAACTCTTCGTAACTATTTTCGAAATACTCTTCATTAGAAAAATCAATGTATTTCCTTGAAGATAAATATATTGGTAAATATGGCTTGTTGTCAGAATCTCGCTCAATAACAATAGGAATAAATTTTTCTTGTTTCTGATTGCTATATATTTCAGGAGTGATAATCTGCGTTTCCGTACCTACCCCGCCCGTTCTCTCATTGGCTTTATTTCTATAATTTTCATCACAAATAATTAAAACTCGAAAAATATCATCGGATTTAACCATTTCTTCCATGAAACTAAAAATATCGTGACCATCTTTTAATGACCATCTATCAAGAACGACATCTACAGTATCATTCATAAGTCGAGTTCCAAGATTTACAATCCAATCTTGATGTTCTTTGTTTCCCCAACTATAGGAGATGAAAACTTTTTTTGCCATAATTTTGCTATTTATGTTCGCAAAATTAGTCAAAAGAGGCATCGGAAAGAAATATCTCCGATACTTCTTAACACATTTATTCAAAAAGTATTATTTTTCCTTGTTATTATCATTATTAAATGAAAACGAAAGTTGCTCCAACTGTCCGAAACTATCCTGAAAATACACATCTACCGTCTGTTGGTCGGTCGATGCAGAGGTATAGTAAAGCCGGAATGTTTCACCCGGAAGCGGGTACAAGTCATTCGGCAGTAAAACCGTCCCATCGGACATTTTCAGCGTTCCCGCCCCGTCCGGCTGGAAATAGCGGATGAAATACTTTGTTTCCTCAAACCGCCCGTCCCGGTGAAGCTGGCAGCGTATTTCCGCCGTTTCACCTACCTTTAATTTTTTCGGCACTGGCATCGTTTCGATACTGAACGGGTAAGACTGCTGTATATCCACATCGTCATTACACGCACCCATTAATAACAAGGCGGCCATTACATAGCAGCCTATCAAAATACGGCTTAAAATCTTTCTCATATACATTATATATAATAGGTTAGTTTATCACATTATAAATTTCAGCCCCACGCCGAACTGTGTGTGGAACTTTCCGACTGAAGAACCGAACAGGCATCTTTCCCTTGCGTTAATCAGGAACACCACCCGGTCGGTAATGTAACTTTCCAGTTCCAGCGTCAGCGCACCGCCATAGGCAAAACCGTCCTTATCGGTCAGGGTCGAACCATCGGGCAGCAATTTATCGCCCCAGTTGCTTGTTTCGTACCCGGCAAGTGCGGACAATCCCAGCGAAAGGAAAAAGGTTTTCTTTCGGTCTGAAAGGAAATTCAGGTAGTAACCGCCCTCGCCTGTAAACTGGCTTACGGGTATCTGTAAATCCTTATAGGGGTAATGCTTCTCGAGGTATTCCCCGCCGATAACCCACCTGTTCCCGTTTTTGGTATAGGTACTCATGGCAGCCCCGAAGTAATAGGCGAAATCACTTTTACTGTTCCAGTGAACACCGTCCGCCATGCCGCCCGTAACCTGCAAGCCTTTCATTCCCGGCAGACATCTTTGTGCGTGTGCCTGGTTGAAAGTCAGGCACAGCACAAAAAGGGATATAATACAACATATCCTTTTCATGTTCATTTGATTTTAAGTTCGTTAATCACTTTTGCCGCCACGATGTCGGAGTTCTCCACCCGGATGGTTTGGTGTCTGCCCCCGTTCTTTTCCACCAGTTCGATAACCAAGACCTTATCATCCGGTATGGTGAACTGCGGAACGGTGTACACGGTGCGGACGGTACTTTTGCCGCCGATAACCAGTATTTCGTTATAGCTCCGCACCGGGTCGATAACGGTTTCCTGAATAGCCGTTCTTTTGGCTACTTTCTTATCCACAATCTTGAAACGGATAAAGTCGGTATCAAACGGCACGTTTGAACTGTTCCTTGTTTGTGTATGGAAGTAGAACAGCCCGTTATGCGAATAAATGCCCTTTACCAAGAACTGCACCCCGAACCGTTTGCATCCCAAATGCTTTATTTCCCGGTCATTGTTTTTGTAGATGGACTGCATAATCAGCTTTACCAAAAGCGGGCTTTCGTTACCCAGTTCACGGAAATAGATGTTCATCCGGGTATGGCTGAAATCCGTTGTGTCCTCATTCTCCAAGAAGTCTTTCATTTCGATGTTCAGCATTTCCGGTTCATGTGCGTATTTTGCATTGAAACTGTAAAAGCTGCCATCCTCACAGATAACGGAAAAATTGGTTTCACCGGGAAAGCCCTCTGTTGTGGCTTTCACCCTGACAACATTTTCCGCCCCGTCCGCTTTTCCCGCAATAATGTAGTTACTGCCTAAATCCACGTACTTAACGGCAGACGGGAAAATGATATGTACCGTTTTGGCGAACGTCACCTGTACGCCGTAAGGTGTCACCATTTGGCGGTAAGGGAGCTTCTTTGTAATGCCTTGATACAAATCGTTACTTTGTGCTTTCACTGAAACCACGCCCAAGAGTAGGGCAAACATGATAATTAACTTTTTCATTTGGATTGAAATTTTTATGGTTGATAAATAAATTACTGTTGTTTGGCGTAAAGCATCACCTGATAGTTCGCTTTCAGGTGTACTTTAACCGTTCTGAATTTCTTAGCAAGGTATTGCGAACCGCCTTGCATCAAGCCCCTTGTAATATCCATTGCGACCTGTTGCCCGGCACTTTGCGCAAAGGAAATGCTCGTACCCAGCCCCGCACCGATATTCGCCATCGCTTCTTTGGCTGCTTCCTGTTCCAGTGACGAGGGTATGGAAAGCCCTTTTTGTCCGTCACTGTCGTAAACGGCAAGTTCCACCGGAATAATGTTTCCTGAATATTCGAGCGAGGACACCAATATTTCGAGCCGTTCCCCCTGAACTTTGGCACTTCCTGATACAAGGCTGTTTTTCGGGACAATCACATTACCCGCCTGTAACGGTTCTAACAGCCGGAGTTTAACCGTTTGTCCGTCCATTAGTGTTTGGTCGTTATGAACACACGCCCGAATTGTGTTTTTTCCCATCGAATAACCGCTACCGACCGCCGTATTAAACCCGTAATTGCGTGGCTTACTGTATTCGGCGATAAATTCGCTATTGCTCATAGGTTGCTGCAATCCTGAAACCGTCCTGTCCGATACCGCTTTTACAGTGGTGGTACTCCCTTTTCCCTGAACAGGTGCGGACGGTGTAACCTGTGCAATCTCTCCCGGTTGTGAACTTTGTCCGTTCATATACTTTGCCGCCAGTTCGTAGGATTTTTCCATAAGTGCCACCTGTTCATCCACACCGCCCGCCTGATTTTCTTTCGCATCGAGCCGGGAAGTAAGTTCTTCCACTTGCCGTTTCAGTTCCTCTTTTTCCTTGTCCTCTTTCGGTGTTTCGTAGAAACTGCCTAACTGACGGTTCATGTCCCGGTAGGCTGCCGCCGAAGATTGGATAGAGGAACGGCTATTATTCGGCACACCTGCCCCGAAATCAATTACGGTAGTTTTCGGTTTTTCCGCAGGAGCATCATCTATCAGGGTCAAATCGTCCCCGTTCCCGTTTTCCTCTCCCAGCGAAAAAGCAAAATCCTGTAAGGAGCGCATCTTGTCCGCCTGTTTGTTCTCCATCTGTTCCTGTTCGTAGGCTGTTTTTTTATCGCTGATTATCCCGTCCCCTTTGGGTTGCGGAATATCGGCGTTAAATCCGCCCACACTTTCCACCTTTGCTTCGTCCTTATCGGACGGTGCAAAAATCAGGTACATAGACCCCAAGAAAACCAGTCCCATAAGCGGATAAATCAGCATCTTCTTTCGTTGCTGTATCTGCTGCGGTGTCAGTTCCTTTTTCTCCTTTTCCTGTTTTTCAGGTTCTTTCTTCCTGTCCGTTTCCGGTGCGGGAACTTCATTCTTCACTTCTTTTTCTTCCATTATCTTAATGATTAAAAATATTCGTACTGTCTTTACTTTGTAGCTGCAACTGCCTGATATGCTCCATCCGTATGGTTTCGCCATCCTCTTTTCCTATCCGGTAAATGGATGATACCGTAAAGTAGATGGATAGCCCGCCGAAGAACAGGAACATAAGCAGGATTACCGCCAGCCTTATTTCCGGTGTCATGCGCCCGCACAGGTGGCGGAGTTTTTCATCCGCCCAGTCTTGTATATGGGTAATTGCCTGATTGACCGGAGCAATAATTTTCCGTATCATGGCTTACCGCTTTATGGTGTTCAAATCCTTGTTTTCCGTTATCTCGAAACTTTCCATCATAAAGCCGTGCGGGTTATTGTCACTTCTTACGGCGTTTAATAACCGGCAACGGGTGACAAGGCTTCTTTCCGTCACGCTGCTTTCACGGATAATCATTTGCCGGGCATAGGTAGCCACCGCATACGGGTACACATCGAAATTGCAAGAAACGCTGTCTATCTGTATCGTTTGGCTGATATTGCCCGAAATGATACGGTTGTAATATCCCTTTTCCGAAAGGTCACGGTAATAGTTAAATGCGCTCTTATCGGCGAGGAACAGCGACCGTTTGATATTGCTTTCGATAGCGTTCTTATCAGGGGACAATGTAAAAAAGAGTTCGTGAAAACGCTTCACGTGTTCCCTTGCTTCAACCGGACGGTTTTGTGTCAGGTCTTGCGAAAGCGCAAGCATCAAACTTTTACCACCGTCCAATACATAAATTTTCTGTCGTTGCGCTTCGGCAAATGTGTAGGAGTTCCAAACGGCATACCCCGTTATCAGGGTACACATAACGACAAACACGATACCGAAAAGCCGTATCTGTTTGAAACTGGTTTCAATGTTCTTTAAACTTTTAAATTCCATCTTGATTTTTAATTATTGATTACCTTTGATTAGTTTACCGCCGACCCTGCCGCCAGCGTTTCCGGTGGCTGCTCCGGCTACCGCACCAACGCCACTGCCCGTTTTATTGGCTGCACTGTTTATATTCCGGCTCATGTTGCCCATTCCGCCCGCCTGAATAATCCAGTTCGATACGGTGGGGATGGTGAAGTAACCGATGATACCGATTATCATAAAGATTATGTACACTGAATTGCTGCTATCGGGTACAAAATTGGGGTCTGATAGCTCCTGAATATCTTTCTGCAACATAAGCACCTGTATTCGGGCAAGAATGGAACTGAACAGGTCTGAAACAGGTAGCCATAGGTAAACGGAAATGTACCTTGTTATCCATTGGGTCAGTGTCGCCTGAAAGCCATCATATACACTGATGGCAAAGGCTATCGGACCCAGTATGGAAAGGACAATCAAGAAAAAGGTTCGGATAGTGTCTATCACAAGGGCTGCCGATTGAAAGAGCAGTTCCAACAATTCCCTGAACCAGTCCCGGACGGATTGCTTGATATTGTGGGCTGCCCTATCCATGTACATACCGCCCATTGTGGCAATATCTTTGGCAGACCATCCCAATTCGTCAATCTGTTTATCAAATGCTTCATCCGAAACAAGGTAAGCCGTTTCCGGATTGCGCACCATCGCTTCATATTCCAGTTTGTCCTTTTGTTCCCGGTAGGCGTTCATATCGAAAGTTTGCGTTTCGAGCATATTGTTACACCCCTTGACTACTGGTGACATCACGCTGTTAATCGTACCCAGTACGAATGTGGGAAAGAACATAATACAGAAACCAATCACAAAAGGACGGAGCAAAGGGTAAACGTCTATCGGTTCGGCACTGGCGAGCGACTGCCATACTTTGGCAGCCACATAAAACAAAGCCCCCAGTCCCGCTATTCCTTTGGCTACCCCCGCCATGTTTGCGCAAAGTGGCATCATATCCGTGTACAGACTTCGTAAAATCTGATGCAGGTTATCAAATTCGATTGCTAATAACATACTTATCTGTTTTTTAGAAGTTACCAGTAACGTTCATCCGCCGAACCATACAAAGCCATTACCCGGTCGGTGTCCTTTTTCTTTTTCGCACGCAGGTAGGAAACGGAAATATTCTTACGGGTGTAGTAACTCACCAAGTCCCGGTAGTTCCTGATGGAGTTATACGTCCGGTCGATAACGTCCATCCGTTCTTTATCCGACATGGAAAGCCCGTTGATGTTCACTACACCCTTCATTTCTTCCAATACATCGGAACTTTCCTGCAACAGTTGGGTATAGCCGTAGGCAATGGCGGAAAGTTCGTCCGGCGTATAGTTTTCATCCGAAAGCATCTTTTGAAAACTGTTCACGTATATATCTGAAATCTCCCCGATAAGCAGGATGGACTTCTGCACCTTGCGGGCATCTTTCACAAGGTTATGCACGGATTTAAGCCTGTCGTAGTATTCCTTACCCTGTTGGTAAATCTTTACGGTTTCCTGAAAGCTCTTTATCATTGTTTGGGCTGTGGATGATGTCTGCACGATGTTCTTTGACGCATTGATAATCCCTTGTGCCAAGTTGCCGGGGTCACTCACCACCCACTGTGCGTTTAACTTTCCGGCAAACAGGCTGCATATTACAAGCAGCATTATAATCTTTGTTTTCATACGCTTATTTCTTTATTGGTTGGTTACTCCTTTTGTATTCTCCGCCGGGTGAAAGCAGAATCCGGTCGTTCTCTTTGTCATAAGTCAGCAGTACGGAAAGCCCCGTTTCGATGAACAGGTTTCCGTCCTGTTCTGAAATCTGATAGGTTTCCGTTTGGATAGTCCCCCGGTAGGTCTTTCGATAGGTCGTTACCCGGTAATGCCCGTTTTCCTCAAAGAGGGTAAACGCCGGACGGTTTTTAACGCTTTCCCAGTCGCCACGCATCGCCCTAAGACGGTCGGCGTTCGTTTCCTTACAGGAAGAAAGCCCCAGTAACAAAGTGCATAACAGCACCGGAAACAGGAATTTTAAATGTTTCATACTGATTGATTTTTAAATTGTTAATTGATTATTTTTCGGGATTGCGCTTGCTTTCGGCAAGCCGTTTGATAGCCAGTTCGAGGTTGCCACCTAACTTTTCGGACAAGGCGAAAAGTTCCATCTTTTCCGTTTCTTCGGTCGTATATGTAAAATATTCTTCCAAACTCACTTCTGTGGCATATACGGCGGATTGTGTACCGCCTAAGCCTATCCAAACTTCCTTGTATTTCCGGTTCGGATGATTGGCAAGATTGATGGAAAGCACCTGTGAGCGTTCCTTGTCAGTCAGTCCCAAAAGGTTCTGTATGCTATCGAATTTATTAAGGTACTTCCGTTGGTCGAGCAAGATTTTACAATCCGAATTGTTTATAATGCTCTCTTTTACAATGGGAGAAGATATAATATCTTCGACCTCTTGCGTAACTACAATCGCTTCGCCGAAATACTTTCTAACGGTTTTGTATAAATATTTTACGTAATCCGCCATGTTCGCCGATGCAATCGCTTTCCACGCTTCTTCTATCAATATTAATTTCCTGATACCCTTTAATTTACGCATCTTGTTAATGAAAACTTCCATGATGATAATTGTAGTAATCGGGAACAGGATTTTGTGGTCTTTGATATTATCCAACTCAAAGACAATAAAACGTTTATGCAGCAAGTCAAGCTCTTTGTCAGAGTTCAGTAGGTAGTCATATTCGCCCCCTTTGTAGTAAGGTTCTAATACATTCAGGAAGTTATCTATATCGAAATCCTTTTCCCGGACGTTCTTTTCTTGCAGGTGCGCCCGGTAATCGGTTTTCACATACTCGTAGAATGTATTGAAGCAGGGAGTAACCGAACTATCCTTAGTAATCAGTTCGATATAGGAACTTACAGCATTTGACAAAGCCACTTCTTCCGCCCGTGTGGGTGCTTCATCATCCCTTTTCCACAGGGTCAGGATAAGCGTTTTGATACTTTCCTTTTTCTCGATGTCAAATATCCCATCTTCAACATAAAAAGGATTAAACGCTATCGGGTTTTCGGTGGTATAGGTAAAGTAAATCCCATCTTCCCCGTGCGTTTTCCGGTTAATCATTTCACACAGCCCCAAATAACTGTTTCCGGTATCAACCAACAGGACGTGCGCATTTTGTTCGTAATACTGGCGCACCATGTGGTTGGTAAAAAATGACTTGCCGCTACCACTCGGCCCAAGTATAAACTTGTTGCGATTGGTAATGATACCTTTTTTCATGGGTAGGTCTGAAATATCAATGTGCAACGGTTTTCCCGTTACCCTATCCACCATCTTGATACCAAAGGGAGAAAGCGAACTTTTGTAGTTCGTTTCTTCGGTGAACAGGCAAAGAGCCTGTTCGATGAATGTATAGAAACTTTCTTCCGCCGGGAAGTCCGCCTGATTACCGGGTATGCCCGCCCAAAACAGGGTCGGCGTGTCGGTGGTGTTGTGGCGTGGCTTGCACTCCATAAGTGCGAGCTGTGCCCCCACATCATTTTTTATGTGTTTGAGTTCGTCCCGGTCGTCACTCCAAGCCATGATATTGCAATGGCATCGCACGGAGATAAGCCCCAGTGAATGTGCTTCGTTCAAATATTCCTCTATCCAAGACTTGTTAATCTGATTGGCACGACTGTATTTGGAAAGGGAGTGCATATTGCGAGCCATCTTTTCAAACTGTTTCAGGTTCTCCGTATGGTCGTCAATGAAGATGTACTGGTTATAGATATGATTGCAGGAGAGCAGCACGCCCACCGGAGAAGCAAAAGATAACCTGCAATCGCTCCGGTCGGTGGATAGCTTTTCATAGCGGGTATCTGTTCCCACCTTGCCCGGCATATCTTCCGCATCCGAAAGGGTATGCAAACAAAGAATATCATCGCCAATCTTCATTTCGTCAGCACCCAGTGAAATATCTTTCAGTGTGGTGGTATCGGTCTGTGAGAGTGAAAAGTATTTTTCCACGATACCCGCCGTTTCCCTTGTTCCGGTGATTTCGTCCGAGTTCAGGCGGGTAAGGGTAATGAAACCGCTATCGTTCATAATGCTTTCAAACTGCCCCACCGCTTCGAGGAACTTTGTAACCGTTTCCTTGTCCTTTATCTCTTTTGGGACAAGGAAGCCCCGGCAAAGGGTGGAAAAATTACTCTGCATCCGGCTGCGTTCCTTTGTGGTTTTCGTCAGGAACAGGTAGCAGGTATGATTTAAGAACGGTCGTTCATTGAAATGCCGTTCAAAGGAACGGGAAAGGAAACTCAAATCATCCTTTTGGATGTCAGGCGCATAGTTTTCTTTGATGAACCAGTCTTGTTTATGTACGATGCTGTAATCGGGCAGCACCTTTACCGCCTTGTTCCAAGCGGAATGTATCGCTTCGTATTCGGCTGCCGTGACGGTGAACAGTTCCGGCAGTTCCACCCGGAACGCTACCGTTATGTCGGCATCTTTGGAAACGATGCACCCGTTTTCCACCGTGAACAGTGGAAACTTGTTTTCCAGCGTAGTAGCTTTTAATATATTTCTCATTTCGATGCTTGTTTTAAATGGAATAATCGGGATATGGCTTTGCGGTTGATGATATGGAAAGGGTGGCTTTTGCGTGCGGACAATTTCATTAACCCGTGTGTCCCGTACTTTTCGTTTAACCGGAATGTGAGCCATACAAGCAGCGTTGCCGAAGTAACGCCGAAGATGATGCACACCCACTGGTTAATGCCTACCATGTACATGATGATGAAAAGCACGAACAGGGCTAACAGCCCGCCCGCAAAAATGAAAAGATACTGGCTTTTCAACCCTTTAAACTCAACTGGCTTGCCTATCCCCCTGTTAACCGGATAGTCTGCCATAGTCCGTTCTTTTAGAGGAAGAATGAACGTAGGATGGTGGCAGCCACAATCAGGAAGATACAAGCACCGAACCACGAAGCCGCCGTTTTTGAGGTATCGGGGTCGCCCGAAGAAAACTTGCCATAGACTTTCACGCCACCAATCAAGCCGACCACCGCACCGATGGCGTAAATTAATTTTGTCGCCGGGTCGAAATAGGACGTTACCATGTTGGTAGCTTCTGTAATACCCGCCATGCCGTTACCTTGTGCAAACGTAGCGGATGCAGCCAATAGAGCGGCTGCCGAAAAGAGAACTTTCTTTTTCATTATAAATACATTGATTTTTAAATTGCCGGACGGTTGGATAGTCCGCCCGGCGGAGTGATTAATAATTGAATTTTTGTGGTTGTGGGGAGTGTTCCCCAGTGTTCAGAAAGGTTTGTCTTAACCGTAATCTTTTTGTTTCATCATCTTATTATTTAAAGTTTACCATTAAAGAAAATCGTTCATGTCAAAATCTGCCATTTCATTACTTCCGGCAGCCGGGACGATGGCAGGCACGGGTATCTCATGCTTTTGTAAAAGTTCCGCCACCCGTGACCTGCCCCCGTTAATCTGCTCCACCAGCGAATGAAACAGGTTTGTTTCCGTCCGGCAGATGGTTTGTACCGCTTGCCGTTCTTCCGTTTCGGATGCTTGTTTTATCTGAATGACCTGAACCATTTGCGCCAGTTCCCCCAGCGTGATACCCTGTGCCATTTCCGGTTCACCGTCACCTATGTAGCAGGCGATTTCTTCCGCTTCGATTTCATCCGCCGAAACGTCCGTTTCTTCCGTATTTTCCGTTTCAAATTCCATTTCAAATTCGGTTTCAATCGCTTGTAGGGTGTCAGTGTTTTCATCTTCCACCTGTTTGTTATCAGGCGTTTCTTCCACCGTTTCATCGCTTTGCGGGATAAATATAGAAGCATTATCGCCCCCTTTTGAAAGGTGTCCTGATATGTCCCCGTTTGTCCTCATTTGTCCCATCCGGTAACGGCTTGCACCGACAAGACAATCACCGTTTCCGGCTTTCACGGTCGTTTTGCTTTTGGGCTGCTCCGGCTGCTTTTTTCCACCCGTGAACCATGTTCCCAAGCTATCCCTGTATCGCCATAAGAGAACGGCGTAATACAGGAGTGTTCCGATAATAAACCATTTCAACATATCAGAACGGCTTTTCAAATTTGCTTTCGTACAGTTCGTTTATCTCGTCCTGAAACTGGTCGAAATGCCGGAGCAGGATATTTTCTACATAGCTGCTCACGGTCGCCTTGCGTCCGCCGATAACGGTTACTATCTTCATTAGCTTTTCGTGGGTGGTACGGCTGACATATAACGGTTGTCGGTCGGTCAAGTCCACCCGCATGAAATAGGTTTCCCGGTAATCGCCCGGAGTGTTCTTTTTCCGGCGGGCAGGTTCTTTCACCACCTTTTCTTCCTTTGGTTCTGCCTTGATTTCTTCCTTATTCACTGTTTCCGGCTTATCCGGTGTTTCCACTGTTACCGATGGCGTTTCCTGTTTTTTCACGGGCAAGCCCTGTGAAATAATCTCTTTCATAAAATCCTCGTCTATTTGCGGTTTCCCGCCGCTTTGCTTTGCCATATCGTTACAGTTTTATAAGGTATGCGATTTCGGTTATCAGTTCTTCCATGTTGCTGCCCTTTACCAGCCGTTTGTCCGCCGGGAACAGCGTAGAACGGAACACGGTTTTACGTTGTGCGTCAAGTTCCTTTTTAAATCTTTTGGTGTCCGGGATAAATACTTTCATAAGGGGTAGTTCCAGTTCTCCGATGGTCTGCTCATACAGGGTGTAGAGGTCTGTTTTCTCCCGTCCATCTACCATGTTCCAAAACAGGTGCAGCCCTTTCAGTCGGCACGCTTCATTCTTTACCAGTAGTTTTTCAATAGCCACCGCAAAGGAAAGGCTGCTTTCCAATACCACCCGGTCGGCAGCTATAGGGGTGAAAATGTAATCCACACCTGAAAGGGAGTTGATAACGCCCTCACTGTTCACCGTTCCGGGCAGGTCGAAAAAGACCACATCATAATCCGACCCGGCAGACGCAAGAAATTCATCCGCCGTTTTTATCGCTTCGTCCGGTGAACTGCAAAGAATAGGGTACGCTTTCTTTCCCAGTGCTTTGAACTGGTGAAAGGCAAGCTGTTTGTAATACTCATCGCCGTTCACCTGTTCGGCATCCCGTTTGCGCATGGCGGAAATAGAATGTTGCGGGTAGTCGCAATCCACGACCGCCACATTATACCCTTTCAGGTAATACAGGTAACTTGCCACCAAGACGGTGAACGTTGTTTTGCCGACCCCGCCCTTTTGGGTAGAGAAAGCCACATACAAGGTTTCTTTCTTCATTGTAATAATTCTTTCTTGTGATACATCTTTATTTCATTCCATCCGTCAATCTGTACGGATGGTTTTCTTTCGTTCCATGTTGAAAGCTCGAAAGCTGGAATGATTGCTTTCTTTCTGCAAAGACAGCCTGTTTTCTTTCTTGCTTTTTTGTTTCCATTCATTCCACAAAGACAGCTTGTTTTCTTTGCAGACTGTTTTCTTTCCCGATTGAATGACTGTTTCCTTTCATTCATTCCATCCGGTTTGTTTTCTTGCTTTCTTGAAATATTGCAATCTTGAAATCTTGTTTTCAAGTTTTCAAAACCGCTTTCTTTCCGCACGCTTTTCAATCCATATTTCCATCTATCCATATTGCAATCTTTCTCAAATCCGGGACAAATAAACATAGAAAAACAACCCCTTTTGAAAGGTGTCCTCAAATGTCCCCGTTTGTCCTCATTTGTCCCATAACCCGCTATTTCATAGCGTTTTTAATACCTGTTACTTTGCATCCGAAAGGTATCGGTCAGGCTAACCATGCCCCCGGTGTCGGGAGCGTTCCAATCTCCGCTAACTCCAATCCGTCCCAAGACGGATTTTTTATGTTCACTGGAACATAGCAAGGTGTGTTCTGCGCTGCTTGAAATTCTTTCAGCAGCTTTGAACGCCTTGCCCGGACGAAGCCGGGATAGGGTAACTCCGAAGTCGTAACCCTTTAAAGAAATGTAGAATGAAACAGAAAAATGAAAATGCGCCCCGTCCGGGTGGCGCAGGACGCAAGCCCAAAGCAGACCCGGCAGTGTTCCGGTACTCTATCAGCTTCAATGCGATAGACCACGCCCGCTTTTTGGCATTGTTCAATCAGTCCGGTATGCGCACGAAAGCGCACTTTATCACCGCCCGCATCTTCGGCGAACCGTTCAAAGTGATTAAAATCGACAAGGCGGCGGTAGAATATTATACCCGGCTGACCGCTTTATATTCCCAGTACAGGGGTATTGCCGTGAATTATAATCAGGTGGTAAAGGCTCTCAATACCAATTTTTCAGAAAAGAAAGCACTCGCATTTCTCTATAAACTGGAAAAGGCAACGATAGAACTTGCCGACCTGAACCGCCAAATTATTGAACTTACCCGTGAGTTTGAAACAAGATGGTTGCAAAAATAAGTGTAGGTAGTTCCCTGTTCGGTGCGCTTTCCTACAACCAAAACAAGGTGGATGAAGAACAGGGAAAGGTACTTTTGAGTAACCGTATGTTCGAGAGCGAGGACGGAAATTTCAGCATCCGGCGTTGTATGGAATGTTTCGATATGCACCTGCCCGCAGACCTGAAAACGGAAAAACCGATTATCCATATCTCCCTGAACCCGCACCCGGACGATGTACTTTCCGACAACCAGTTGGCGGATATTGCCAAAGAGTATATGGATAAGTTGGGGTACGGCAACCAGCCGTATATGGTTTACAAGCACGAAGATATTGCAAGGCATCATATACATATCGTTTCCATCCGGGTAGATGAAACGGGCAAAAAGATAAATGACAAGTTCGAGCATATCCGCAGCAAACAAATCACCCGTGAACTGGAACAGAAGTACGGGCTGCATCCGGCAGAGAAGAAACAGGCAACCGACCGCCCCGAACTTAAAAAGGTGGACTACCGGGCAGGGGACGTAAAGCACCAGTTAGCCAATACGGTGAAAGCCCTTGCCAGCAGCTACCGTTTCCAAAGTTTCACGGAATACAAAGCGTTGCTATCTATATATAATGTACAGGCGGAAGAAGTGAAAGGGGAAGTGAACGGAAAACCCTATAACGGCATTGTCTATTCGGCGACCAATGACAAGGGAGAAAAGCAGGGAAACCCGTTCAAATCATCCTCTTTGGGTAAGTCGGTAGGTTACGAAGCCATCCAGCGACACATCAAGAAATCCGCAAAGGACATTCAGGACAAGAACCTGAAAGAGCGTACCCGCCGGACAGTCGGCGCAGTGATGAAATCCGCCCATAATCGTAAGGAACTGGAACAAGAACTGAAAAAGAAAGGTATAGATGTTCTTTTCCGGCAGAACGATACAGGCAGGATATACGGTGTAACATTCATCGACCACGAAAACCGTACCGTCCTGAACGGTTCACGGTTGGGAAAAGACTTTTCCGCCAATGTGTTCAATGACCTGTTTTCCGGCTCCCGTACTTTGACGGGAAACAGCAAACAGGAAACGCAGGAACACACGCCGGAATTTAACCCTACCGGACATATTTCAAATACAGGAAAAGCCATTGCGGGACTGTTCAGTCTGTTATCCGGTGGGGACGATACGCCACCCGACAACAGCCAAGTTCCACCACCCAAGAAGAAAAAGAAGAAGAAACAAAGACGTATTTAATAACTATAAAAATTTCAATTATGCAGAATGAAGATGATTTAAGAGGACTTGCAAAGGTCATGGACTTTATGCGGGCAATCAGTATTTTATTTGTAGTGATAAACATTTACTGGTTTTGTTACCAGTCGTTCAGGGAGTGGGGTATCAATATCGGGGTAGTCGATAAAATCCTGTTGAATTTCCAGCGTACTGCCGGGCTGTTCTCCAATATCCTATATACCAAACTTTTTTCAGTGGTATTTCTTGCGCTTTCCTGTTTGGGTACAAAGGGGGTGAAAGAGGAAAAAATCACATGGAACAAGATTTATGTATTCCTGATAATCGGTTTTATCCTATTCTTTCTGAACTGGTGGTTATTGGTTCTACCGTTGCCATTGGCAGCAAACACGGCATTGTATATCATTACCATGACCGCCGGGTATCTTTCATTATTGGCTGCCGGAGTATGGATTTCCCGCCTGTTGAAAAACAACCTGATGGATGATGTGTTTAATTTAGAGAACGAAAGTTTCGCACAGGAAACACGCCTGATAGAAAACGAATATTCTATCAATCTGCCGACCCGTTTCTACTATAAAAAGAAGTGGAACGATGGATGGATAAACATTGTAAACCCGTTCAGGGCAAGCATGGTATTGGGCACACCCGGTTCGGGAAAGTCCTATGCGATAGTCAATAATTACATCAAACAGCAAATTGAAAAAGGTTTTGCTGTTTATATTTATGACTACAAATTTCCCGACCTTTCAGAGATAGCTTACAATCACTTAATCAGCCATTTAGACGGGTATAAAGTGAAACCTAAATTCTACATGATTAACTTTGACGACCCACGAAAAAGCCACCGATGCAACCCGATAAATCCGGTATTTATGACGGACATATCGGACGCATACGAAGCCAGTTATACCATCATGTTAAATTTGAATCGCAGTTGGATAACCAAACAGGGAGATTTCTTTGTGGAAAGCCCGATTATCCTGCTGGCTTCTATAATATGGTTTTTGAAAATCTATCAGGGTGGTAAGTATTGTACATTTCCGCACGCCATTGAATTTTTGAACAAGAAATATGCCGATACGTTTACAATTTTAACCAGTTATCCCGAACTGGAAAACTACCTTTCACCGTTCATGGACGCATGGGAATCCAACGCCCAAGACCAGTTGCAGGGGCAGCTTGCAAGTGCTAAAATCCCGCTTTCCCGTATGATTTCACCCGCCCTGTATTGGGTAATGACAGGGGATGATTTTTCACTGGATATAAACAACCCGGAAGAACCTAAAATCTTAGTAGTAGGCAACAATCCCGACCGTCAAAATATCTATTCCTGTGCTTTGGGATTGTACAATTCCCGTATCGTGAAGCTGATAAACAAGAAGCACCAACTGAAAAGTTCCGTAATCATTGATGAATTACCGACCATCTACTTTAGGGGACTTGACAATCTAATAGCAACGGCACGAAGCAATAAAGTAGCGGTCTGTTTGGGCTTTCAGGATTTCAGCCAGTTACGCCGGGATTATGGGGATAAGGAAAGCAAAGTAATCGAAAATACAGTAGGAAATATCTTTTCCGGTCAGGTGGTTTCTGAAACGGCAAAAACGCTTTCAGACCGCTTCGGAAAGGTCTTACAAAAACGCCAAAGCATGACTATCAACCGGAATGATAAATCAACCTCAATCAGTACGCAGATGGATAGTTTGATACCGCCCAGTAAAATATCCAATCTTACGCAGGGTATGTTCGTGGGTGCGGTCAGTGACAACTTCGATGAACGCATCGAGCAGAAAATATTCCATTGCGAAATTGTGGTGGATAATGATAAGGTGAACCGGGAAACAGCCAATTACAAGAAGTTACCCCAAATTATAGATTTCAGGGACGAGGAGGGAAACGACCGTATGCAAGAAGAAATACAGGCAAATTACAACCGGGTTAAGCAGGAAGTCCAGCAGATTGTTACGGACGAAATAGAACGGATAAATAATAAATCCTAGCTTACAATTCTTGATATAATAAATAAGAGGGTATCTGCAAAATCGCAGATACCCTCTTGTTACTATTCTTCAAAATTGATTACTTCATTATATATCGAGCTTTCCAATAGTGAGCTTCTTCCTCGACCTTGTACTCCCAATAAAAGAATTGCATATTTTGCCCTGGTTACAGCTACATACATTCTATTATACCATGCATAATTCATGAAATGAGATGCATCGCCATTTATCGATTTCGAAGGAGGTACTCTTCCCTCATCAACACCTATAATAACTACAGCTTCAAATTCAAGTCCTCCGACATAATCAATTCCTCCCAATATATACTTGTTTCCTTCAAAAGCCATTCTTATCGTTTTAGAATCACTTCGGCTTTTTAGAACCTCAAATGCTTTGTGAGATGATTTTGCATAACTTTCAGCTTGCTTTAGTAAGAAATCAGTAGTTGTTATTATTAAAACATTTGATTTTAAACAGTTTTTTTCTTTACAATAAGTATCTGCCCAAATAAAAGCTTCTTCAATTGTTTTTTCATCATCGCTACATAATTTATATAATGGTCTTTCACATTTTCTTTCATCTTCTTTTGTAAAATTAAATGAAGAATAATCCAATGGGTTTTCGAAATTTGTAAATAGTGTAACTCCAGAAGACAAAATATTAAATGCAAGTTGAACTATATCAGGAGAACTTCGAAATACAGTTCCAAATTTATGCTTTTCTTTTGTGTCTATATTAATGTTAAAAGTATTGCTAATAACTTGATCATCTACTCCCCAGTCTCCAACAGCCTGAGATTTATCTATTGCAAATATAATATTCGTTCGACAATCAGGCTTATTAATATAGTGAAATATAGAAAGCTCATTTATATTAAATAAATGGGTTTCATCAATAAAACAAGCATTATATCCCTCTCTATTAACCCTTCTACTCCAAATGGGAGTATTGATTTGTCCTAAAGCAGATAACACGATATCATCACTATCATACTGACCCACTCTCTCTAGGGATTTTTGATATTGATTAAAAATTAAAAACATAAAATTTTTATCAGCATCATTTTTAAGAGGAATAGAATATTTTGGACGGGTTAGTTCTTTGTATCTATCCCAAATACTACTCGCCCTTCCTTTTATCAAGACTGCAATTTCTTGTTGCATCATCTCCAAAAGATTTTCTTTAGGAGTGTGACTTAAGAAAGAAGAAAACTCAGGGGAACATATTATTTTAAAAGCAGTCCATTGTGACTTTAATACTTTATCTAAAGCTTCTTCTATATATAAAATTTGCATAGCTTTTGAATCACTTGCATCTTTATCAAGATATTCATTCTCTGTTATGCTGTTTGTTCCTAAATGATCTGCACTCCATTCTTGCAAGGTTGTCACAAAAATAGATATATAAGGGCGAGTTCCATCTTTTTCTTGATAATCTTTAAAAGCAGACCAATTGTTTAAAAATATATCAATAATTCTCTCTTTCGTTGCCAATGAATGAGTTACAAAAATAATATGATATTCCTCATTTTTCTCGATTTTTTCTTTTAATAGATGAATGCACTTTAATATCATAGATAAGGTTTTTCCCGTACCAGCTGCACCTTCTAATCTTTCAGCTCCACTTATTGGAGATGTGACAAATGATTTTTGATTTTCAGTTAAATAATATTGCCAATTATCATAACCTATTTTTGAATCAATTGACAAATTAAGAGTATTAAGGTCTGTAACAGCAAGAGCTGCTGATATTTTGGGTTCTAATGTGCTTAGTTGAGTAGGACTATACTGAAGTTTGTCTAGCTCTCCCAATGCTTTATTTAGATTCGTAAAAGAAACTTTCGCTTTATCATCATTTCCAAAGAAATACACTGTTAGATAATTGCGTTCTTTTCTATCTTGCTTGGAAGAATTACGGTCAATAAGTATTTTATTTACATCTTTAGTAGCAGTAAATGGAAATGGAAATACTATTGTCGTAGGTAAGCCTGGTAGTAATCGTTCACATGTTGCTACAGGAAGCTTTTCAAAATATCTGACAGCATATTTAACTGTCTTTTGAAATATTGATATTATTTGCTCCCTGCTGCTAAGCTCAAACCCTTTAAATGTAGACAGATCAAAAATTAATCCTTGTTTTTTGTCTAATTTGTGAGTATAGAAAAAGCATCCTTTTTCCGTTATCTGAAAAACAATTTTATTATGTTCCCAATAAGTTGAGGCTCCTTGTAATACGTCACAAAGCATACTACTTTCTAAGTATTCTGCACTTTGAAAAAAACGATCTGATGCAAATTCCACAATTGCATCGTATGTAATGAATATAAAATTCATGATGTTAATATTTCTAATGATTTATCAACTAAGTTATCAATAATATTATCTGTATCTAAGTCTTCTACGCCTACTCTACAGAAATTATAAGAGAATGATTGCAAAATATGCTCTATAAACGGTGACTTTATTTGAGAATTGATATAAAACAAATTATCTTTATTTTTCGATAAAGACAAATCGTTAAACTTTATCTCATCTTGTAACATTTCTTCCTCAAAAAGTCCTTTTGCAATCTTCATGGCTATGTCATATCTTATTCTTCTAACATCTCTAAGTAAAATTACTTTATATGGATATTTGTCAGAATTATTCCAGCTTTCTATAAAATAGAATGAATGAACATTCCCTTTTACCAAGTCTTTAATCAAGGTCTTGAGAATTCCTTTTTGCTGATTATCTAACAATGATTTCTTAAAGTTTTCCTCAGTCTGTAAACGATAGAGAAAATACTTTTCTTCAAACTCTTGATAAGCCTTTTCTTTTTTAATTAAAGTTTTTGCTACTTTAAGAATATCATCATCAGAAAGTCCAGTATCTAAAAAACCATCATTAACACCTACTTCTTTTAATTTATTGTTCAAGTATTTATGTAATCCCTCTATCCATCTTCTCTTCAAAACATTGCGAGCTTCGTTTCTCACCCAATCATCAATATTTATAATTGGTAAATAATGAATAGTCGAGACTTTTCCTTCATGAGCTAAGTCACATCGTGGAGTAATGACACATCCCCAAGCTTCACACTCAGGATAATCTTCAGCGATACATCCTGTGATGATTGATCCTTGATCTATTTGGCTATAGTTTTTTTTGATTTCAAAAATTTGTCTCATCCTTAATTGCAAATAACATTTTTCAACCACCTATTTATTATTCTGGTAAAATTACACTTTTTTTTTAATTGATGAAACTGTAGATTTAGGATTAACTTTTGTTATATCAAGATTGAAACCATAGGCTTCTCTTAAATGGCTTCTTAAATTGGTACGAGACAAATGAAGCCAAACAGGGACTAATGAAGCCACCCATTCCCAAATCCTTAAATATACTCTATTTCATCCTTACTTTTACTTCCGAAATTTTTATTTACTCACTAAAATTCAAAACATTATGGATGTAAACACAGCCAACCAGTCCACCACTGATGAACAGATGATGGATATTCTTCTTGTACTGGATAAGGAGAAAAAGACAATCAGCGCAGTAAAAGGCGTGGATGAAAACGGGGAACTCCAAACCGTACCGCCGGAGAACAACAGCGAACTTCTGAAATTCGACCGTCAAGGCGATTTCTTTTCCAACTTCTTTTCTAACATGATGAACCAGTTGAAGAACCCGACCCGTTTTAACTTCTTCAAAATCCCTAAGATTGAACTTCCCAAAATCGAGCCGATAATCAGGGATAACTTCAATCATCCGACACCTGAAAACGAAGCGGGCATAGAGCGTTACCGGGTAACACCTGAAACCGTGAAGCAGGAAGCGAAGAAAGAACAGCAGGAAACCCAAACCCAACAACCACAGCAACCAGCCAAAGAAGCGGGAACAACGACGCAAGCACCGCAGCAACCCGACAAAAGCAAGTATGTGATTGAACCGGATAAGGTGGACTGGGAAGCCTTGAAGAATTTTGGTCTATCCAAAGAACAACTGGAAAAGGCAAAGGCTTTAGAACCCATGTTAAGGGGGTACAAGTCGCCCGGAGCGTTCACCATTGCGGGTAACTACAATTCAGCAATTATGAAACTGGACGCACGTTTATCTTTCCGACACGACAAAGACGGAAATGTAGTTTTGGCAATACACGGTATTCGGCAGAAGCCGGAACTCGACCGTCCGTTCTTCGGGCACGAGTTTTCCAAAGAGGACAAGGAGAATCTGCTTAAAACGGGTAATATGGGACGAATTGTAAACCTGAAAAACTATATCACAGGAGAGATGATACCCTCTTTCGTCAGCGTGGATAAAGTGACAAACGAACTGGTTTCCATGCGGGCAAGCAGCGTTCAGATACCTGATGAAATAAAAGGTATCAAACTGAACAAGGAGCAAAAGGAAGCCTTGCGAGAGGGAAAAGGCGTATTCCTCGAAGACATGATTTCCAACAAGAAAAAACTGTTTTCCGCTACCGTTCAGGTCAATGCCGACAAGAAAAGTCTGGAATTTATCTATCCCAATGCCAAACAGTCACAGGAGCAGCAGCAGAAACAGGCGCAGCAGAATAACCTTGTCACCAGTGACGGTGTAACCATACCCAAGAGCATTTCAGGAATAGAGCTATCACGCCAGCAACAGCAGGATTTAGTCAATGACAAGACCATTTTTGTTGCCGGGCTGAAAGACAAGAGGGGGGTAGAATATGATGCTTACATTCAGGTGAACCATGATAAGAAGAAACTGGGCTTTTACAGTGACAATCCCAGTTTTGACCGTTCCGCCGTGAAAGAAATTACTCCGGCAAGCAAAAACCGCACACAGGTGGCGGTCAATTCAGAGGGCAAGACCAACGAAGCCACCAAGAAAGTGAAAGAACCCTTGAAAAAGGGTCAGGACAAGCCCACTGAAAAACAAAAGACCAAGCAGGATAAAAAGGAGAAGCAGGAGCAGACGGACAAACCCAAACAAAGCAGGGGACGCAAAAGATGATAGCGGTGTTAATCCTTATCCCGGTTGTCGGTTTCGCCCTGTTTATCTTCGCCTGTTACAAAACAGACTGGAAAGCCATAGACGAGCAGAATCGACAATATTATGTAGGTGGCTATCACATCTATTATGACCGGAAAATCCTAAGACAAAAAGAAGTAGAACAATTAAAATCCCAATTAAAATGATTGCAATAATCGGAGAAAAACCGAGTGTGGCTAAAAGTATAGCAGCCATAGTTCGAGCAAACGAAAAACATGATGGCTACCTTTCGGGTAACGGGTATTTCGTTACGTGGGCTTTCGGGCATCTTGTAGGTTTGGCAATGCCGGAAGCCTACGGCATACAGAGTTTCCGCCGGGAAAGCCTGCCTATCATCCCGGAGAATTTTCAACTTACACCCCGACAAGTGAAAGCGGATAAGGGGTACAAGGCAGACCCCGGCGCATTAAAACAGCTAAAGGTAATCAAAGAGGTATTCAGCCAGTCGGACAAGATTATAGTCGCCACCGATGCAGGAAGAGAGGGAGAACTTATCTTTCGCTACATCTACCAGTATATCGGATGCAACAAGCCCTTTGTCCGTTTATGGATAAGCAGCCTTACGGACAAGGCAATCCGTGAGGGACTGCAAAATCTGAAAGACGGCAGCCTGTATGATAACCTTTTCCTTTCGGCACAGGCACGCAGCGAAGCCGATTATTTAATTGGCATAAATGGTACACAGGCTTTAAGCGTGGCAGCCGGACAAGGTATTTTTTCTTTGGGACGGGTACAGTCGCCCACGTTGGCAATGATATGTACCCGCTTTTTGGAGAACAAGAACTTTATTCCGCAAAAGTATTGGCAACTGAAATTACAGATAACTAAGGACAATGTAGCTTTTACGGCACTATCCACAGAAAAGTACGATAAGCAGCAGCCCGCCATCGACACGCTGCAAAGGATAAAGGAAGCGGAAACGGTACAGGTGAAAACCATAGAAAGTAAGGAAGTGAATCAAGAACCGCTCTTGCTCTATGATTTGACTTCACTTCAAAAGGAAGCGAATACCAAACTGAATTTTTCCGCAGACAAAACCCTATCCATTGCGCAAAAGTTATACGAGGGTAAACTAATCAGCTACCCCCGAACCGGAAGCCGTTATATCTCGCAGGACGTGTTCGAGGAAATCCCCGAACGTCTTGTTAATTTGGAGCAGTACGCCCGCTTTGCCGGGTATGCTGCCGGGATGAAAGGCAAAGCCTTAAATTCCCGTTCTGTGAACGATGGCAAGGTAACAGACCACCACGCCCTGATAGTAACGGAAAACCTGCCCGGTAAACTGGAAACAGACGAACAGGCAATCTATGAACTAATAGCCGGAAGAATGTTGGAAGCCTTTTCTGAAAAATGCGTCAAAGACGTTACCAGTGTAACGCTGGATTGTGCAGGATCGCTTTTCACAGTCAAAGGGTCTGTAATCAAGTCCGCCGGATGGCGTGGCGTATTTGCCGAGAAAGAGGATGGGGAAGATAACACCACCCTGCCCGCCATGCAGAACGGAGATTGCTTACCTCTTTCCGATATTGAACTGCTGGAGAAGCAGACCAAGCCCAAACCGTTACACACGGAAAGCAGCTTGCTTTCTTTAATGGAAACGGCGGGCAAGGAACTGGAAGACGCCGACCTGAAAGCCAGCATGAAAGATACGGGTATCGGTACGCCTGCAACAAGGGCAGCCATCATCGAAACGCTGTTTTCACGCCAGTATATCGTTAGGGAGAAAAAGAACCTTGTTCCGACCGAAAAAGGACTTGCCGTTTACAACATCATCCGGGATAAGAAAATAGCAGATGTGGAAATGACGGGAATGTGGGAGAATACGCTTGCCAAAATAGAAAGCGGCGAAATGAACCCCGATACGTTCCGTAAAGGTATCGAAGTATATGCACGGCAAATCACGGCTGAACTTTTGGACGTTCAGCTTTCTTTCGCTTCGGGTAGTGGTTGCATTTGCCCGAAATGCAAGACCGGGCGCATCCTTTTCTATTCGAAAGTCGCTAAATGTTCCAATGTGGATTGTTCTGTTACCATCTTCCGCAACAAGAGCGACAAGCAACTGACGGACAAACAGATTACCGAACTGGTGAGTACCAGGAAAACCGGACTAATCAAAGGGTTCAAGAACAGGGACGGCAAAGTCTTTGACGCTTCACTTGCCTTTGACGGGCAGTTTAATGTTACTTTCGTGTTCCCTGAAAAGAAAGGCAAACCGAAGAAGTAAAACGAAAATCGCTATATTTGCCACAGAAAGTTTCATTATAGATAGATTATAATTGAAATTTTTGTGGTTGAAGCACCCGGAGGGACACCGGGTGCTTTTTATAAACCTTCTCTACATCACCCTATAAATATATCTTTCCCATCTTTTTTTATTTTTTTTTCGCACGTAACTATCTGATACGCAAAAATAGTTACCCCTTTGTAACTGCCTAACGTTTAAGTAACTTCTTTTTTTACACTAAGTATATTTATAACTTTGTCATCGAATAAGAAACTAAATAACAGTTGATATTCTACTGTTTTTGGTCATTGTTTACATAAATAAAAGGAGAAATAATTATGCATTACACAGGAACTATTTGGAGACCGCCTTATGAGGCATACTCCCTTTTAATTCAAGTTACAGCAGGATGTACTCACCATTCATGCAAGTTCTGTACCCTTTATGAAGACTTGCCTTTCAAGTTTCGAATGTCACCGCTCGAAGAAGTTAAATCAGATTTGAAAGAAGCTAATCGCTACTATAAAGATGCAGACAGAGTATTCTTTACAGGAGCTAATCCTTTTGTACTTAGTGTGGATAAGCTCAAAACATTGGCGAAGATGGTACATGAATATTTTCCAAACTGTCAGAGCATTGGTTGTTTTGCAAGAATAACTGATGTTAGCCAGAAATCCGTCAAAGACTTGCAAGAGTTGAAAGGCCTCGGTTATGATGGAATTACGTTTGGAATAGAAACGGGAGATGATGAAGCACTTGTTTTTATGAAAAAGGGATATTTGTCTAAAGATATTATCGAACAATGCAAAAAGTTAGAAGAGGTGGATATGAGCTATAATTTCTTTTACTTGACAGGTATTTCCGGTTCAGGGAGGGGGGAAATTGGCGCAAAGGCAACTGCGGAAATCTTCAACCAGCTTCACCCACAAATCATAGATGCTTCCATGCTGACCATCTATTCAACCTCTCAGCTATTTCAAGAAATTCAAGCAGGAAATTGGAAAGAGGAAACAGAGATTGAAAAATTGCAGGAGTTAAAAACACTGATTCAGAGCTTGACGGTAAATGCAAGGTTTGCTACTGATGGAGCTTCTAACTTAATCCAAGTCCGTGGTGACTTAAAAACAGATAAGCAAAAGATGGTTCATTTTTTGGAACAACAAATCCATAATCAAGATGAAGCATATTTGCGGCAATACCGTGAAAACTTACCTCATTTATGAAAAAAGATGTTAGAATAATCGTTCAAAATATTCAACGGTATGACGACTATACGGATAAAATAGTGACTAATGCCATTGGAAACTATTCACGTTCCGGTAGTAGTCATTCTGTTTTATACCGAGAATTATGTGCAGGAGGACATGTTGTTGAAAACCGACTAATAATCAACCCGGAAAAAGCTAATTTATATCGTACAGGGTCGATTTTTACTGAAATGTCTTTCCTAAATGGGGAATTAACGGAATCGGATTATATCACCGCTGATGGAGATATTAATATAAAAGTAAGGACATTGCTTTATCAGCTTAAAATATATGATGACCGCATTCGTGTTGGATTGAATTATGATTTATTTCTTAATGACAAGTTTACGTCTAATAATGCTTTTATTATAAGTATTAGAGATATTGCATAAAAGAACAATGTTATGAAAATAAGAATTGTAGATTTATTAAAATCAGATATTTATGGAATTGATGTCTATGTGAGAGGTTGGGTTCGTACGCATCGGCAGAGTAAAAATATAAACTTTATTGCTTTAAATGATGGCTCTACGGTACACAATCTTCAAATTGTGATTGAACATGTAAAGTTTGAAAAGAACATGCTAAAGACTATTACTACAGGAAGTGCAATCGGTATAAAGGGCAAATTTATCCGGTCTGCCGGAGGTAAACAACAAGTAGAAGTAATAGCCGGGGATATTGAAGTATATGGAATAGCAGACCCAAAGGAATACCCCTTACAGAAAAAGGAACATTCTTTAGGATACTTACGGGAAATAGCTCATTTACGCTTACGCACAAATATTTTTGGTGCAATATTTCGTATGCGCCATAATATGGCTTTTGCCATACATCGTTATTTCAATGAAAAAGGATTCTTCTATTTCAATACTCCTATAATAACAACATCGGATAGTGAGGGAGCAGGAGAACTCTTTGAAGTCAAAACGGAATTTAAAGATGATTTTTTCGGTTCCCCAGCCAATTTAACAGTTTCGGGACAATTAGAGGGTGAGCTTGGTGCGTTAGCATTGGGGGCAATTTACACCTTTAGCCCGACCTTTAGGGCAGAAAATTCAAATACATTCCGTCATCTTTCCGAATTTTGGATGATTGAACCGGAAGTTGCCTTTAATGATATTAACGACAATATGGATTTGGCAGAGGACTTTTTGAAATATCTAATCCGTTATGCACTTGAAAATTGCGAAAGTGATTTAGCTTTTTTAAATGACAACGTAGATAATGGTTTAATGGATAAATTACATTTCGTTGCAAATAATGAATTTATGCGTTTGCCTTATTCTAAAGCTATAGAGATTTTGCAAGAATCCGGGCGTCAGTTTGACTACCCTGTAAAACCGGGAATTGATTTATGTGCTGAACATGAACGTCATCTGGTGGAAGAATATTTTCGCCGTCCTGTGATTGTTACAGATTATCCTAAAGAGATAAAAGCATTCTATATGAAACAGAATGAAGATGGGAAAACAGTTCGTGCAATGGATGTATTATTTCCGAAAATTGGGGAAATCATAGGAGGTTCTGAACGGGAAGCCGACTATACAAAATTGTTGCAGCGAATGAAAGAATTGAATATGAATACCGAAAAACTGTGGTGGTATCTTGAATCACGCAAATTTGGCACTGTTCCCCATTCAGGCTTTGGATTGGGTTTTGAACGGTTGATGCTGTTCATTACAGGCATGACAAACATTCGGGATGTTATTCCGTTTCCACGTACACCCCGAAATGCAAATTTCTGATTATAACGAAATTAAATCATGCAAGATTATATCAATGAAATATTGCATCGAATAAATGAAGAAATGGAGTTGCTTGGCATTGATGAAAATGTCTGCGTGGAGGATGCTTTGCATATGATAGATGTCATACGACCTTTATTCGATAACTTGCGGAACATGACTGTAAAATATGAATTTCAGAACGAAGAAGAAGAAATTCATTTCTTTAAAGATATAAAGCCAGACATTCTTAGTCGGTATTTATACTTTTACAAAATAACAAGAATTGAGATGAAACGTCCGATTGGCAGTGATGATGTACAACGAGAGTATCTTCATTGCCAATTGGATAATTTGAAATATTTCTTTGACCAAAATCTTGATTTCTACCAATATTATCGTTCGAAAGCAACCCACTTAGATTCTTATTACTTTGTTCGATATAAAGCGAATTTCAGATTGTGTGTTGATAGCGCATTTTTAGATAAAGACCCAGCCTTTTCTACTGGATATGATTACAAAGTAGCTAAAATTTTGTCGAATGAAATGCTACGAATATATCTCAATAGACAATTACAATTGTTAGACAGGAAAATGCAAATATCTAAAATACGGGCGGCACTTTCTGACTTTAATCTGAAATGGACTGGCTCTAAATCAGATGCAGTAGAGTTTGGATATGGACTTGTTGCTATTGCAACACTCAATAATGGAAATGTGACAATAAAAGAAATCATGGCTTTCATTGAAGCAGCTTTTGATATAGATTTAGGAGATTATTATCGAACATATCTAACTCTCAAAAGCAGAAAGAAAAATCGAACTGCCTTTTTTACATCAGTAATCGAACAACTGTTAAAGCGAATGGAATCGGACGAACTGTAATAAAGATATTTAGTCCACATAAAAACTACCAAGTAATTATCAACTTGGTAGTTTTTGTTTTTATACGATTTAGACATGAAATGCGGCATTTTCGGGTAATAACACCCTGCTTTTGCTACTGAAAAAGAGAAAAATAAATATTCACCAACTTGGTTATACCTTGTAATTTTTATCTTTTGAAACCCGCCATCTTTGCAGCAAATCAATTAGTTAGCGAAATGGAGATAATAACATTTGAGTCAAAAGCCTATAAGGAATTAGACAACAAGATTACCGCTATTGCCGATTATATATTTAATCACACAGAAGCGGAAAGTACCAATGAGGATGAAATTTGGGTGGATAGTTACGAGGTCTGCACATTTCTAAAAATCAGTGACCGGACATTACAACGCTTGCGGGCAGCCGGGACAGTCACTTATTCCAATATCAAGGGACATTATTTCTACAAGATTGGAGAAATAAAACGATTATTGGAAGAACGCCTGATTAAACGAGATAAGGACAGTATTAACGACCTGATAACCAACCACCAGCTATATGTTAAGGAAAGAAGAAATATTAGAAAGGACAAATAATGGGTTATCCGTGTTCAAGCATTACATATCCGGTAATTGGCGGATAGGACGCAATTTCTTAAATCCGCTTTATGAGGATAACAAAGCGTCCTGTAACATCTATTTCGACCGCCGAAGTGGTATCTATAAGATGAAAGATTTCGGCAACGACAGTTATAGCGGTGATTGTTTCTTTTTCGTGGGGCAACTTAAAGGGCTGGACTGCAACAATTCAATGGATTTTGTGGAGATAATGGAAACCATAGACCGGGATTTGGGATTGGGACTGGCAACAGGTAATCCGATACCAGTTATCCGTACTTCTTCCCATATAGTAAATGATATGCCGGAAGAAACACCTGAAAAGGAAAGCAAACCCTACCAGTTCAGGGAACAGAAATTCCCACTTGCCGAATTGATGTACTGGCAGCAGTATGGTATCACACCGGAAGTATTGGAACTTTATAAGGTGTGTTCCTTACGGGACTTTCAGAGTGTAACGGCGGATGGAACGCCGTTCACTTATACTTCATCCATAACAGAACCGATGTACGGGTATAAGAACAAACGGTACATAAAACTGTACCGTCCGTTCTCGAAAGCCCGTTTCCTCTATGGTGGCAATTTCGGGGAAAACTATTGTTTTGGATTGGAGCAACTACCCGCAAAGGGTGATACGCTGTTTATCACAGGTGGTGAAAAAGATGTCATGTCATTGGCGGCACATGGTTTTCATGCTATCTGCTTCAACAGTGAAACGGTGACTATCCCGCCTACGCTGATTTATAAATTGACGTTCCGTTTTAAGCATATAATCTTATTATATGATACTGACAAGACGGGAAAGGAAAGCGCACGCAAACAGGAAAAGCAGTTGGAAGAATTTGGAATAAGACGGTTACTTCTACCGCTTCCTGGAACAAAAGAGGAAAAAGATATTTCCGATTATTTTAAGGCAGGAAATACCCGTGAAGATTTCCTGAAATTGTTTATCGAATTTTTAGATAACCTATATAGTGATACATTGATTATGCTCAAATCGTGCGAAATAGACTTCAATAATCCCCCGGCAAGAGCGCAGGTAATAATTTCTGCCGGAGATGTTCCATTAGGGACACAAGGAAACCTGTTTGGTATTACAGGCGGCGAGGGAACAGGAAAGAGTAATTATATAGCTACCATGTTAGCGGGCTGTATCTGCCAACCGGATAAGGAAATAGATACGCTCGGCATACAGATAGCCGCCAACAGTAAACACAAAGCGGTATTACTCTATGATACGGAACAGTCCGAAGTACAACTGTTCAAGAATGTAAGTAACCTGTTGGCACGTGCGAAGCAACCTAACAAACCGGAAGAACTGAAAGCATTCTGTCTGACGGGTATGTCCCGCAAAGAACGCCTGCACGCTATCGTACAAAGTATGGATAAATTCTATTATCAGTATGGCGGCATCCAGTTGGTAGTTATTGACGGCATCGCCGACCTTGTAAAGAGTGCCAATGATGAAGTGGAAAGTGTGGCAGTGATAGATGAACTATACCGACTGGCAGGAATTTATAATACATGTATTCTCTGCGTGCTGCATTTCGTACCGAACGGATTAAAACTACGGGGACACTTGGGTAGCGAATTACAGCGTAAAGCGGCTACAATTCTTTCCATCGAAAAAGACGATGAACCTACGCAGTCGGTTGTAAAAGCCCTGAAAGTAAGGGATGGTAGCCCGTTGGACGTTCCTTTGATGCTGTTCGCATGGGATAAAGCAGCCGGGATGCATCTTTATAGAGGAGAAAAGCCACGAGAGGAAAAAGAAAAACGAAAGGAAAAGGAACTGGTCGGGGTTGCCCGTGACGTGTTCGGCAGGCAGGAACATATAACCTATATAGACCTGTGCGAGCAGATACAACAGATTTTGGACGTGAAAGAACGCACCGCCAAAAGCTATATCCGCTTTATGCGGGAACGGGACATTATCATCAAAGACCCGTCCAACCAAAGTTATTTTATGATTGGTTTAATTTAATCAGACAGCCTTATGTATATAGATAAAGATGATTTTATCGCATGGATGGAACGTATCATGGACAGGTTCGATATGCAGGACAAAAAGATAGACAAAGTTATAAAAGGTCGTAACTGTTTGGATGGTGAAGAACTGCTGGATAATCAGGACTTGTGCCTGCTGCTAAAAGTAGCTCCCCGAACACTGACCCGTTATCGGAAAAAGGGAATACTCCCTTTCCTTATGTTGGATGGCAGATGTTATTACCGTGCAACGGACGTACACAAGTTAATCCGGGAGAAAACCGATTAATTTTTTCTTTTCTAATGGCTTTCAATCCTGTTTTGTCGTAAGATAAGGCAGGATTTCTTGTTTTGTATATAGGAGTTTTCAGGGATTTGGCTAACTTTGCAAAAGTTACATAGAAGATAATGGCGATTGAACAGTAACCTGTGATGTTGCCTTTATATATATCATATTCGTTCGCCGAATATCTCACTACGAAAACTGGCACTTTTCAAAATGACGAGATTTTCAGCGCAATGTCTATGCTATGTTTTAACATAGCGTGGGCTTGCCTGTTTCGTCATTTAGGTATGCCAGTACCTCGTAGTGGAGCAGTGTGAGTTCACGCTTCTTTTTTGAGATACTGGCGGACAGTTTGAATAAAGATTATGAACGGGGTTACCCGTAAAAATATAAACTGTTTAATGCCTAACAATATGAAACAAATTAAAGCGCATATCGCTGTGTCTCTCGATGGTTTTATCGCAACATCGGACAATGAACTGGACTGGATTACTTCAAATGTAAAATCGCTTATTGGAAAAGAATACGAAGCGGCTACTTGCTTGCTGATGGGAGCTAATACTTATACCTATTTATTTGAGCATTGGGGTGGATGGTTATATAAAAGTAAACGTACTTTTGTAGTTTCCCACCACGATGCAAATGTTACGCCGGATTGTGGAGTGGAATTTCTTATAGATGCTCCACTTCGGAAAGTACATGAAATGAAAAGTGATAATGATATGCTGTTAGTCGGTGGTGGTAAACTTTTGACTACACTTATTCAAGCGGGACTGCTGGATAGTCTGACCCTTTACACTATTCCTGTTATGCTTGGTAAAGGTATCAGTTTCATAGGTGAAACTTTTGGCTCAAATTGGCATTTGGAGAGTTCTAAAATTATAGATAACAATATTTTGTTATCCTCATATAAATATGTGAATGCAAGATGATAAAAAGGGAGAGTATAGAACATTGAAGTTCTATACTTTCTTCTGTTTTTCCGTTTTTTGACGGTGTTCTAAAATTTCATCGGAATGTTCCAAAGCCCATTGAATAATACCATCTAAAGGCGACATTAAACTTTTTCCAAGCGATGTAAGACTGTATTCCACTTTTGGTGGTATTTCCGGGTACAGTTTACGATTTACTAACTTATCGGCTTCTAATTTCTTTAATGCTGTAGCCAGCATCTTTTGTGACACATTCGGAGTGTTTCTTAATAGCTCATTGAAGCGCAAGGTTCCCTTCTGATGCAAAAGAAACAATATGCGTAACGACCATTTATCTCCGAAACGGTCAATTATTCCACAGGCAGGACAAATAGCTTCTCTATAATGAGTATCATCCATCTTTTTTTCTTATTTAATTCATTATCAATCAATAATAGTTACCTCTACGTTACTATCTTACTTAATGGTAAGTTCTTTTTTTATACTAAGTATCTTAGTAACTTTGTTCGCACAAAAGTAACTAAATATATTGAATATACAAAGTTTTCGGTCTTTCTAAATATTTAGCAAAGACTGAAACTTATAAAAATTAAGAGTATGGAAATAGAGAAAATGCACTTTGACGGTCAAATTTGGCGACCACCCTATGAAGCAAGTTCGCAACTGTTACAGGTAACAGCAGGATGTACATATCATAAATGCAAATTTTGTAGCCTATATCATGGAACTAAGTTTAGATTATCCCCTGTTTCAGAAGTTGAATCAGACTTGAAAATAATTCAAGAATACCAGCCTAAGGCAAGGCGAGTCTTTCTGACTGGTGCCAATCCTTTTGCTTTGAGCTATAACAGATTGTTGGATTTAGGATTATTGATTCGGAAGTATCTCCCTTATTGCGAAACAATAGGAACATTTTCCCGCATAGCAGACATTAAATCCAAGAGTGTAGAAGAACTGAAGAACTTGCGTCATTTAAAGTTTGACAGTATTAGTATTGGCACGGAATCGGGAGATGATGAAACCTTGTCAAGAATGAATAAGGGTAATACGGCAGCAGATATATTGGAGCAGTGCAGAAAGCTGGAAGAAGCCAATATTCGTTATAATTTGGTTTATCTGACAGGGCTTGCGGGAAAGGGGAAAGGACAGCAGAATGCAATCCATACGGCTGAAATATTTAATCAGCTACATCCTTTTACTATAAACTTTGTTTCTTTGACTGTATTTCCTGAATCGGAACTTTTTCAGGAAATACAAGAGGGTAAATTTATTGAGGCATCGGAGCAGGAACGTCTGTTGGAGTTGAGAACCTTTATATCTGCCCTTAGCGTAAAGACAACTTTATTGGGAAATACAGTTTCAAATACAATACCTTTTGTGGGTATGGTTCCCGCTGATAAAGTCCGAATATTGAATGAACTGGATGCTGCAATCCGTCAAAGCAGTGAAATAGAATTAAAGCAGTATAGAAACGGCATAAGGTCATTATAAAAGCAAAGAGAAACGGGGGTAATTTCCCTGTTTCTCTCTTTCTATGGCATGATGACGTTATAATATAGTTACTATCTCATCAATGCTTTTGCGGGCTGTTGGATTGTGCTTGGAATCCACTGGATAACCTATAGGAATTATTGCAACCGGATGAATATTAGCAGATAACCCCAAGCTATGTTTGCATTCATCTATATCGAAATTGCAAACCCAACAAGTTCCTAACCCTTGTTCCGCTGCCGCCAAACAGATATGTTCCGTAGTGATGGCAGCATCAATATCTGCATGATTTTTATTATCATACTGACGTGTCCATGCAACTGAATCATTAGCACATACAATGATATATAAGGGGGCTTCCACAAACCATTTGGCAGGATAAACCTTTTGCAGCTTTTGTTTCTGCAATTCACTTTGTACCACGATAAATTGCCATGGCTGTTTATTAACAGCAGACGGTGCATACCGAGCGCATTCAAGAATATAATCCAACTTTTCTTTCTCTACTTCTTGGGAAGTATAGCTTCTTACGGAATAACGCTTTTTTGTTAATTCTAAAAAATCCATGATGTATAATATTAATTGAGTTAAAAAATAAATCGCTATGTCTTATAACTGTATTATTTGTCCTGTACTGATATAATTTATTTTTTCGTCAGCAATACCTTTCAATATTCCATAGGCTTCTTCACCAGTACAATGGCAAGTATAAAATGTTGTATTTCGGCATAAAAACGTATTTGCAATATCTTTAATTAGGTTTATGTTTTCGGTTCTTTTCTTTAATGGGTCATAAAGATGAAAACCTGATATGCAATATTTCATTTCCTGTTTTGCAATGTCTCCGGCTCTATTTAGAATATTGACTATTCCATTGTGAGCGCAACCGCTGAATAAAGTTTTATAATTGCTCTCGCTTATAATCAAATATTGTTCATGCTTAAACGTATCATGCTCATACGTCCCATTTTGTTTGACGAATAGACTGTTGTTTGCTGTAGGTAAATAAAGATGTTCCTCTATATTGGAAAATATTTGTAATTCCTCATCTATTACATACTCATCCTCGATAAGAATAATTCTTGGATGGTCTTTTAATTTTCTATCGAGACCAACGTTCCACTTCATACCTAAGAAATTAGCATAATACTCCTCAAAAGCGTATCGACTAATGTAAATGTTCGCTTTGGCATTATTTTCTAAAAAATACTTCAAAGCTCCCCCGTGGTCATTGTGCCCGTGAGAAATAATCACAGAATCAATATCCGTAATATTCACACCTAATTTGACTGCATTTTCTAAAAACAAACTATTTGAGCCTAAATCAAATAGTAGTTTATGCTTCTTTGTTTCAATATACAAGCATAGTCCGTGTTTACTTTTATAGTCTTTGGATATGCTTGTATTTTCAACCAATACTATTACTCTCATTTCATTTGTTCTATTTTGAAACCAGCTTTGCTTATCAGTTCTACTATTTCACTTGCTGCCAACTTATCGGACGTTACAGTCAAGGGACGATTGGAATCGGATAAATCCAAATTCCACTCTTCTCTGTTCATTTTACCTTGCAGTATTTCTTCTATTTTAGCAAGACAGCCCATACATTTGGCATTTGTTTTAAAAGTCATTGTTTCCATTTTAATTGATTATTGAGTTATTCTATTCTTTTTCTTTTTAAACGCAAGCTGTTTAACACCACAGATACAGAACTGAATGCCATAGCCGCACTTGCCCACATCGGATTTAAAAGGAATCCGTTTACTGAATAAAATATGCCTGCCGCAATGGGAATACCAATCAAGTTATAAATAAACGCCCAAAACAAATTCTGATAAATTGTTTTAATCGTCAATTGCGACAGCCGGATGGTTTCCGGTATTTTCAGTAAATCAGATGAGAGTATGGTCGCCATTGCCGTATCTACAGCAATATCACTGCCTTGCCCCATGGCTATGCTTAAATCCGCTTGTGCTAAAGCAGCACTATCATTAATTCCGTCACCCACCATGCCTACTGTTTTCCCATTGGCTTGCAATTCTTTTATGAATTGAGCTTTCTCGTTCGGCAACACTCCGGCTTTATAATGGTTTATTCCTACTTTCCGAGATATGGCTTGTGCTGAAATTGCATTATCTCCCGTCAGCATATACACTTCAACACCCATTTTCTGTAGTTCTGATATGGCTTCTGCCGAAGTTTGTTTAATTTCATCGGTAAGGGCTATAGCTGCAATGGCTTGTGTGGAATCAGCAAACCATACCAATGTTTTAGCTTTCTGTGTCCATTTGTTTGCCAATTCCTGCAAATGACTGGCTATCGTAATATGGTTATCATTCAATAATGACAGATTGCCTACGTAATAAGTCTGACTGCCTACCATACCTTTTACACCTTTTCCCGGAACGTTTTCAAACTTATCAATGGAAATCTCTTTTTCATTCTGCAAAGTCTTGACTACGGCATCCGAAAGAGGATGTTCCGATAGCTTCTCTAAGCTGTACAGTATCTTCCGGGTATGTTCAAAGCCGTTTTCCCATAGGCTTTCGACAACTACCGGATGCCCTGCTGTGATAGTCCCTGTTTTATCGAGAATTATCGTATCTATCTTTTGGGCAATCTCCAAGCTTTGGGCATCTTTAATTAAAATTCCTTTTTCAGCACCTTTTCCAATACCTACCATGATGGCAGTGGGAGTAGCCAAGCCTAATGCACAAGGGCAGGCAATTATCAATACAGTGACCATTGCCAATAATCCATTGGTGAAGCCGTTCGTTGGTGCTAAAAATATCCATGCAACAAAGGCTATAATTGAAATACTAATAATAGCTGGGACAAAGAATCGAGCTATTCTATCCACTAACTTTTGAACGGGAGCTTTGCTGCCTTGCGCATCCTGCACCATGCGGATGATTTGTGCCAGCATTGTGTCAGAACCTATCTTATCGGCAATAAACTGGAATGTCCCCTTTTGATTGATGGTTCCGGCAAATACCTTTTCGCCGGATTGCTTGTGCAGGGGAACAGGCTCGCCATTCAACATACTTTCATCCACGTATGATTCTCCTGTAACAACCATGCCATCTACTGCAATGCGTTCTCCGGGTTTAACAAGAATTGTATCACCTTTTTGTACGGCTGTTATCGGAACGGTACGTTCATTAGAATCTACGATAATAATTACCGTCTTAGGTTGCAGCCCGATTAACTTTTTTATGGCAGATGAAGTATTTTGTTTAGCACGCTCTTCGAGTAACCGTCCCAATAAGATAAATGCAATGATAACACTTGCCGCTTCAAAATAAATATGCGGTTCAATCCCTCTTGACAACCAAAAATTAGGAAACAACAGATTAAAAATACTGAATGTATAGGCTATTCCGGTACTAACAGCTACAAGGGTGTCCATATTGGAAGTGCCATGCTTTAATTGCCGCCACGCATTGATATAAAATTCATGTCCCAAACCGAAAACCATAGGCGTGGAGAGAATCCAAAGTACATATTTTAAAGAGGATATATCTTCAAAAAACATACTGATAACCATAATTGGGAGAGATAACAGCAGGGCTGCCACTGTACGCCTTTTTATCTTCCGGTATCTTGTCAAGCGAATTTCTTCCGCTTTATCGGCTACGTCTTCACCGGCATCAACCAGTAAATCATATCCTGCATCTTGTACGGCAGATTGCAGTGTTGCATCGGAACATACTTCCGGATTATATTCTACCTGTGCTACCGCAGTCGCATAATTCACTGTTGCCTGATATACTCCCGGCAAACCATTTAATGTTTTATCCACACGAGCCGCACATGAAGCGCAACTCATACCCAAAACCGGATATGTATTTTTGATATTCTTACCTTTTTCCATATTGATGATTTTTATGCTGCAAAGGTAGGATGCTTTTATCTTCCGGCTCTTACATAATTATGGATATGACTTATATCATTCAGACTTCATCCAAAGGTTTCAGTTTGTGTTCTTTTAAACGCTTGAACTGGCTTGGAGAAATGCCAGTCATATTACGGAACTGTGTACTTAAATGTGCTGCACTTGAGTAATTAAGTTTATCGGCAATTTCGCTAATGGATAATTCATCATACACCAACAGTTCCTTTATACGTTCTATTTTCTGAATGATGTAGTATCTTTCTATACTTATGCCATTCACTTCGGAAAACAACTTGCTAAGGAAACTGTAATCGTGATGGCACTTATCCGTAAGATAATCAGACAGGTTTGTCTTGGACGAATTATCGTTATAATGCACTAATTCAATCACCGCAACTTTTATTTGTTCGATAATTCGCATCCGTTTATCATCTATCAACTCAAATCCGTATGCTTCGAGAACAGGCTTTATGGCAGCACGTTCCTCTGCATTTATCGGTTCTTGCAAAATAGCTGTCCCCAGTTCAACACTAAGTGGAGTAAACCCCATTCTTTTCAGTGCTTCTGTTACAACCATAATGCAACGGTTACAAACCATATTCTTAATGTGAATAGTATTGCTTTTCATCATATATCCATCGTTTCTGCAAAGTTAATAACAATGCACTGCTTATCATTTGGCAAGCTCTGAATATTCTCAATATTTAAGGCTTGCAATTTATTGATAGCGTTTATTGTTTCTTCATTTTTGCAAATTTACGAATTGGGTAGTGCAACCTAATTGCAAAGTTGAGTAACCTGAATTAGGTGTAAGGTGCAAGTATATATCTATATGTAGCTTGCACCTTACACCTAAGCTGAAACATTTATATTCAGACATTTGTGTAATTCAAAAAGAAGCAGTATCTTTGAACCGAAGTTTTAGGCAGACAATGAACAGCCAAAGGACGACAGATAAACGTCTTTTTTGAAACCTAAATTGTACCCCCTAAGGCATTGGCATATTGATAAAGAGTTGAATTAAAGCGACATAAGGAGATGGGTTCATTACCCTGTCTCTCCGCTGAACTAACTGGATAATGAATAGGTAAGTCTCATAAATTCAACGATTTGTGGGACTTTTTTTATTCCATTATCTCTGCCCTATCGGATATTATTTAGCCCTTTATAGAATAAGAATTTATACTTTAGTTTTGACTGAACTTCAGTATATATGTGCAATTTTAGAACAAATAATCTAAAAATGATTTTCTTTTGTAACTTAGCATAATATTTAAAACAAATATGGTAAAAGCTACAAAAGATAATAGGCCTTTTTCAAGTGGTGTGTTTGATTTAGAGGAGTTCAATATTTATACAAAGGTAATTGATTTGCCTCTTGACGGGATTCCGACATATCTAGAAGAAGGGATAAATGGAGTTTGTACCGGAGGCTCTGCTCTTTTTAATGTGTTTTCTAATAAACGCAGGGTTGTGAAGAATGATTTGATAACTATTTTTCCTTATCAGTTGGCAAGTATAACCGAAATCAGTACAGACTTTGCCGTTATTTTCTTTAAAGTACCAAAGAAATTGTTTATGGATACCATTAATGGGCTGGGTAGGCTTACACTTGACTATTTTTTCTATATGAGGAAATATTATAGCTCTCCGCTCAGTGAAGAAGAGTATAAGCGCTTTGTTCATTTCTGTCATATATTGTCATGCCGTGTAGATTTATCTTGTGCCTTTCTTAGGAGGGAATCGGTGATGTATTTATTGAGGGTTTATTATTGGGACTTGTATGTGGGCTATAAGAGTAGCCCCAAGGCTATGGCTTCCGTGAAGTTTGTACGTAAAGAGAAGCAGGTTTTTGAATTCTTTTATTTGGTTATAGAGTATCATACTATAAGTCGTGATGTGGCATTTTATGCAGATAAGATGTGTATCTCACCTAAATATCTGACAATGTTAATAACAGATAATACTGGTCGTTCGGCTAAAGAGTGGATTGTGGAATATACCATACTTGAGATAAAAGTCTTATTGAAAGACTCCAATCTTGAAATAAAGGAAGTGGTTTCACGAACTAATTTTCAATCGAATTCTACGATGACACGTTTTTTTCGTAAGCATACAGGCACTACTCCGTCAGAATACCGTGAGAGAATGTTTGTCTGATATTTGGATAATTTGTACTTATACCAAAAGGCAAGAAAGATATGAAAGAATATCTTAAAATAATAGATGAAATAATCGCTCTTGTGGGGTTACATTTAATTCCCAAATTTGTTAATCTATATCAAGGCCAGGTTGACATAAGATGTGAGGAAAATGATACTGGAGTCTTAATTAATATTATTGTGTCTTTACCAGATAAAAATGAACTGCAGGCTTTGCAAAATCAAGTTGGTATGGACTCACTACAAGCCAAACAGATCTTAGAAGGAATATTAAAATTGGAGAAAATGGATTCATGCAAACCATTGGAAAACAGACAACTGGAATTGAAACGAATTTGGCTTAACAAGCTTGTTTCAGTGTTGGAAGAGCATATGGAAAATACAGAGTTTAATGTTGCTATGCTCTGTCAACTGTTGGGAATGAATCGAAAACTGTTGTATCGAAAGATTAAACAGTTGACGGGGGTTACTCCAGTAAGCCTTATTCGGCGTGTTAGGATGATAAGAGCCGCTACACTTTTATTACAAGGCAGATTCACTGTATCGGAAGTAATGTATATGGTAGGCTATTCCAATCCTTCTTATTTTTCCAGGTGTTTCATGGCAGAATATAATATTTCTCCAAGTCGATATGCAATAATTCAAAAAAAACAGGTGGAGCGTCCGAATAAGGGGGCACTCCACACATGATTCATTGGCTTTTGTTCTGTTATTTTTTATACCAATCCTTACAGTCATTTCCCATTGATTTTGCCCATGTAGCAAAACCGGGATATTGGCTGTCAATTCTGTTCCTTTCTGTTACCGGGGTAAACCCTAGCATCGGTATATCGATAGCAAATGGATATGCTCCTTTACGGTCGATATAGTAAGCATCATCATTGCTGCCAATCAATGACTGATTGGCATAAGCTGTAGCTTTGTGTTTGGGCAGATGAACTTCTGTGCGATTCCGCTTTCCTTGTGAATATTTTACGATGATGTATGGATTATAGGACAATAGCTGATTCTTTAGGAAAGAACCGTTGAATTCTCTGGTGACTACATATTTATTACCTATATTCTGTTTGGCATTGGACATTACGATAATGGACGAAGTCTCTTTTTCCAATATTGCACCTTCCGGCAAAGTGATTTTATCGCCAATTTGTGCTGCATCTATCTGATAGGCAAATGCGTTAACATATGTAGCGCCATCATGTACCGGAGTGAATTCGTCGACGATCTTCGTTACTATATTCTTTTTGTCGAAATAGACTTTGCGTTCGTATTCTACAATTACGTCATTCATGTCATAATCGCCACCGGAAGGCCAAATATCTTCGAATGCCAGTGTGCCGGTAACATTTTCATCTTCATCGGGTTTGGGTTCTTCTTTATCACCTTCATCGGGAATAGACGGCCTTTCAGGATCGTCAATAGAACTTCCCGGAGTAGCATCTACATAAAATAAAAGGTCACAGTAGCTTTGATTTACACCATCTTCTGCTCCAAGAATCGTCTTGCCGCTTTTTTGGTCTTTAACAGAGACAAAGGCCGACATGTTGTTTTGGGGATTGGAAGTGCGAAGATTTGAATTGTATGGATTATATAAATCAGGCAATTTAAGATAATCTTCTAAATTATTTCCATAACCGTTCTTAAAACCGTCGGCATAAAGAAACCAGCCTACTGTATATCCTGCTGGGAATGTATCATGGGCTTGGCCGTCTTCATCGAAGTAAAGCAGACGAACTTTATTCCCGGATTCTAAAATCAATATTTGGCCGCCATACCAGTCAAAAGACACATTGGGGAATATAATGTATTTCCTCACTTGGTCTACATCGACGGACGTTCCGGTTTTATAAAAATAATATCCGAAAGTATTGTTATAACTTGCACTTCGATTGAGAAAAATGAGATTCAATGCGGTGTTGTCCTCCTTTATCGAAATATTGATAGTTTTTCCATTACCAAGTAATTTTGAATTGTCTTGTCCTCCTTTATTGAAGAATGTTTTCATCCGGTCTGTCAAATCCAAAATACTTTCATTACCAATATTTTTTTCCTTTGTCATATATTGGCTGTTCAGCTGACCTCCTTCTCCCCAATAGCACAGTGAGTATAGATTTTGGGATTTGTTTACTAAATAAGGTACATCAGACGAAGCGCGAGTGACAGACTTTGTTTTAGGATTTGATTTTGCCGACATGTCAAAAATGACAGCATTGTCTTTAATTTCAAGTTCTATGCATCCCGGCAATCCCCATGTCGCAGTATATAAATAAACTTTATTAAGATAGGTAGGAAGCTGCATTTTTCCCTCATACTTACCGCTGTTGTCGGTATAGGTTTTGAACAAGGCTTCTATACCCTCTTTCTTTATCGGCGTACCTTCCACTGTTTCCATCGGATTTTCACCGTAAATTTCTATCAAAGGAGTAAACCCGTAAATGTCATAGTTGACAGAAAGCCGGACATCACTGCGCATCTCAAAGCCGAAATATTTATCCGGGTCAGGAAGAGGTTCTTTTTCACGATTCGGGTCGTATACGTCTTTCTCCATACAACCTGTCATAAGGCCTGAAAGTGCAAGCACTAAAATGAAAGCCCCAATGCTAATTAAGCGGTTTTGTTTCATAAGATATAAAAATGTTATGTTAATTTTATTTGTATGTATTTTTGATTAGTTACTTGCTCTTTAAATACCCGATACATTTTATTATGCAAATTTAGTCTGTATTGCTCAAACTCATTGATACAAAATTGACAAAAGAATGATAGAAAAAGGACAGTTGATTTTTTTTGTATATCCATGTGATAGTTTGTCGGGAGTGTCTTTTTGTTCTTCCTTTATTGGATTTTACCCTCTTTTCAGTATATTTGCGCTCGGCGTTTTAAGAATATTATCTTTGAGCCGATTCCAATACTAAACTAGATAGAATTAATGGAGAAAATAAATGCAGTAATTACGGGAGTGGGAGGGTATGTTCCTGACTATATTCTGACCAATGAAGAAATATCCAAAATGGTAGATACGACAGATGAGTGGATAATGGGGCGTATCGGTATAAAGGAAAGACGTATCTTGCACGAAGAAGGATTGGGGACTTCGTTTATGGCCCGTAAAGCTGTAAAACAATTAATGCAACGTACAAAATCTAATCCTGATGATATTGATTTGGTGATTGTGGCCACTACAACGGCCGATTATCATTTTCCTTCAACAGCATCCATATTATGTGAGAGAGTAAAGCTTAAGAATGCTTTTGCTTTTGATATGCAGGCTGTTTGTAGTGGCTTTTTGTATGCATTGGAAACTGGAGCCAATTTTATCCGTTCGGGAAAATACAAGAAGGTCATTGTAGTAGGGGCTGATAAAATGTCGTCGGTGATTGATTATACCGATCGTGCCACTTGTCCGATTTTTGGTGACGGTGCTGCCGCTTTCATGCTGGAACCCACCCGGGAAGATATGGGAGTAATGGATGCCGTATTGAGAACAGACGGGAAAGGTCTGCCCTTCTTACATATCAAAGCGGGAGGCTCCGTATGTGCTCCATCTTACTATACACTGGACAATCGGATGCATTATATTTATCAGGAAGGACGTACAGTCTTTAAATATGCTGTGGCCAATATGGCGGATGCTTGTGAGGCGGTCATGGAGAGGAATCACTTGGCGAAGGAGGACATTGACTGGGTGATTCCCCATCAAGCAAACATGCGTATAATTACTGCTGTTTCGCAACGCTTGGGAGTATCTCCCGAAAAGGTAATGGTCAATATAGAACGGTATGGAAATACAAGTGCCGGCACGCTTCCATTGTGTGTATGGGATTTCGAGGATAAGCTGAAAAAGGGGGATAAACTGATTCTTACAGCATTCGGAGCAGGATTTGCTTGGGGAGCTATTTACGTGAAGTGGGGATACGACGGAAAAGGTTGAGGCTCTCTGATAAGATTTAGGTTGTTTGTTTTTTTTCTGATACAACTTTTACTATCTTTGCGAAACAGCAGTTTTTTATTGTGACAGAAAATTGCATGTGTTTTGTTAACCATATAGAAAACTAAAAACAACCAGCGTATTATGAACCAGGAATTATCCATGAGCCCCAATCTATTGGTGGCTGCCCTTCAAAAACCGGCTTCCGAATTTACGAAAGCAGACATTGTTTCCTATATAAAGGAGAACGACATTCGTATGGTGAACTTCATGTATCCTGCGGCAGACGGGAGACTGAAGACACTGAACTTTGTCATCAATAATGAGGCATACCTTGATGCCATACTTACATGCGGTGAACGCGTAGATGGTTCCAGCTTGTTTCCGTTTATAGAGGCCGGTAGCAGTGATTTGTATGTAGTGCCGCGTTTCCGGACCGCTTTTATAGACCCTTTTTCTGAATTGCCCACACTGTCAATGCTCTGTTCTTATTTCAATAAGGATGGTGAACCGCTGGAAAGTTCTCCGGAATATACCCTGCGTAAGGCATGTCAGGCATTCACTACGGTTACGGGGATGGAATTTCAGGCTATGGGAGAATTGGAATATTATGTCATTTCTGAAAATGACGGATTGTTCCCGGCTACCGACCAGCGTGGTTATCACGAATCGGCCCCTTATGCCAAGTTCAATGATTTCCGTACGGAATGTATGTCATATATTGCGCAGGCAGGCGGACAGATAAAGTATGGGCATTCTGAAGTCGGTAATTTTACGCTGGACGATAAGATTTATGAGCAGAATGAAATAGAATTCCTGCCGGTGCGTGCCGAGGAGGCTGCTGACCAACTGGTGATAGCAAAATGGGTTATTCGTAATCTGGCTAGCCAGTATGGATATAACATTACTTTTGCACCGAAAATCACGGCAGGAAAAGCCGGTTCCGGATTGCATATACATATGCGTATCATGAAGGACGGGCAGAACCAGATGCTGAAAGATGGGGCACTCTCTGAAACAGCCCGTAAGGCCATTGCGGGCATGATGAAGCTGGCTTCTTCCATTACGGCTTTCGGTAATACAAATCCTACTTCCTATTTTCGTCTGGTTCCTCATCAGGAAGCACCGACCAACATTTGCTGGGGCGACCGCAACCGTTCGGTATTGGTACGCGTTCCGTTGGGCTGGTCGGCAAAAACGGATATGTGCATGTTGGCAAATCCGTTGGAGACCCCAAGTCATTATGATACTACACAGAAACAGACGGTGGAAATGCGTTCGCCTGACGGTTCGGCCGATTTGTATCAATTGATTGCCGGACTTGCTGTAGCTTGCCGTTATGGATTTGAGATAGACGATGCTTTAGGAATTGCAGAAAAAACATATGTCAATGTAAATATCCACAAGAAAGAAAATGAAGATAAGTTGAAACAACTGGAACAGCTTCCTGACAGTTGTGCCGCTTCTGCCGATTGTTTGGAAAGACAGCGTGCTGTCTTTGAGCAATATCATGTGTTCAGTCCTGCAATGGTTGATGGGGTTATTTCCAAACTGCGTTCTTACGAGGATAGAACCTTGCGTGCAGAGATACAAGACAGTCCGGAGGAGATGCTGAAACTGGTCGAGAAGTATTTCCACTGCGGATAGGAGAAGAAATGAGGGCATAACTCACCGCAGGTTACACAGACTGCTATAGAATTTCTGATAATCAAGAACTTTTATCTGTGTTAATCTGCGGTGATTGTGTATTTTGACACCTCTCCATTATTCCTTTGGCTTTGAATACTGGTTCTGCTTTTTGTATTTCCGATTCGAAGCCGAACCAATAACCATTTTGGGTATTGTCGTCAATGGGTAGAAAACATAAGCGGAGGCTTTCTTTGTAGTTTCCATAGATGACTTCCCAATATTCCGGTGGCATCTGGCGCTTGGTCTTGACTTTCTCTGCTGGTTTTTTCTTTAATGACATGCCTGCCTCTATCCAGGCAATGGTGACCATGATTTTATAGGCCGGATAATGCATACTGCAGAATTCATAGAGTACGAGGCCTCGCTTTTCCAGGCTCATGGGCTGGTCTATAAGATTTTTATCGATTAAAAATTCCAGAAAGCGACGTAGGAAGTCGTTGTCATCCAGAATCAGCTTGCGGGTGATGGCTTGCCAAGCAGTTGTGTTATAGAATCCATCCAGAAGACGTGACAGTTGCCGGGCTGTTTGAAGCTCGTTGACACTGATTTCATTTGTTTGAAGCACTTCATAAGGGGGGAGAGGAGAATATCGGATGCCTAGTTCTTCCGCTCTTCTTCTCATTTCTGTGCCGGGAAGTAACTTCAGGGATTCAAGCTGTATCTCGCCGGCATTGTATCCGGCAAGAGTACGCACATCTTCAAATATTTCGGATAGGCGGTATAGAGGCAAGCCGGCAATGAGGTCGGCGTGTGTTTCCATATTGGGTAGGGAACATAGGAAACGAAGACCTTGCAGTGAGTCCTCCAGGCTTCCCATCCGACGGCTTTTCTGGAGGACCGGTTCGCGCAGGCTTTGAATACCGGCCTCGAGATGGAGCAATCCTTTAGGTAGCTTTTTCAATTCATTTTTCAGCTCTTCGGATAATAGTGCAGGGTGTATTTCTAAGTGAAAGCATATGTCCGGGTTGAATTCCAGGAAAAGTTGCAGTAATTCTTTAGCACGGCGCGGATTATAATTAAAGGTCCGGTCGAGGACGCGTACGTTTTTTATTCCATGACTGTGGATAATTTGAAGGCGTTCACGGATACTTTCAATGGACAGTGTGTGCACCGGTTTTTCTTCACCGCTGACGCAGAATGCGCATGTGTTGAAACAGCCTCGGGTAGTCTCCAGTTGTACGAATGGTTTGCTCCAGTTGAAAAAACAGCTGTTTTCCGGTGGTACGAGCCGTGAAAAGTTAAGTACACGGGCTATGCCGTTGTCTATATATTGCTTTTGAGGATTCATATAGCAGAGTCCCGGAATACTGTTCCATTTTTCCGGCTGGTTCCAGCAAGACAGCCATTGGGGGAATGCTTCTTCTCCCTCTCCCCTGAATACACAGTCGATGAAAGGGTTTTTATGCAGAAAGTCTTCATTGTTTCCTAAGAATTCAGGTCCACCCAAGATGAAGCAGCTATTGGGAAGCAATGCTTTTAATCTCGCTGTGATGTGCAACAGTTGTTCGTGGTTGAACAACCATGTCGTTGCGGCAATGATGTCGGGTTGGTGCCGGTATATTTCGTCGACAATCATTCCTACGTTTTCATTGATGGTGGCAGATACGATTTCCCATTTTACGGAATTGTTCTTTGCTATTTGTGCGTGCAGTGCAGGGAGTGCCAACGAAGAGTGTGCATACGAGCTATTGAGGTCTATCCAGAGAATTTTCATATTTGATTGAATTTCATCTTTGCAAAGATAACTGATTTTGCTTTTCGTATAAACAAAAAGGGTTATATTTGCATGTCGGAAATCGAAAATAGTAGAGTTATTGGTATAGAATGTTTTTTGAAAGATGAAATATTCTTTTTGTATTCTTATTTCTATAAGGTGATAACGGGTTGTCTTATCACTGGCTTGATAAAGTAAGGAAGGAAGTACTATTAAGTGTGATTGATACAGAATGCAAAATATCGGAATAAGTTTCCAGCTATTTTGAACATTTTGAGAAAGTAAACTCTTTTGTACAAGGACTGGTTTAGGTAATTGATTCCTTCCTATGATGTAGGGATACTCTGTGAGGAGTATCCCTACAATTTTTTACATTGATTCCACGTTGCCTCCCTTTGGGGGATTGTTTGGACAATAACAAAAGAAGAGGAATATTCTTTCGAATTTCCTCTTCTTTGCGGGTGGCAGATGGGACTCGAACCCACGACATTCAGAACCACAATCTGACGCTCTAACCAACTGAACTACAGCCACCATGTTAGTGCATTTCTTAAATGCGGTGCAAAGATAGGGATAATCTTTAATATTGCAAAGAATGAGACGAAAATTTTTGAGATTTCTGCATTATTTTTTCTTCTCGTAGATACCTATATTGTGCTGCTGGAGCAGCTTTCGAGAGCTTTTGACAAAGATTTCCAGGTGTTTACGAGCTTCCGGCGTTAAATGTTCTGTAGGAAAACTGGCAGGATAAAGAATGTAATTTTTTTCTTTAGTAAGTTCCGGCCGGCCGGTCCAGACCAGATTATATCCACAATAGGAAACACGACAGTATGGAAAAGGCAGAGGATTGGAGTCTGGCAGGGGCGTCTGACTCTGACCGGTGTAAGAGGGACGGATGGGTTGGGGGAGAGGATGTTTCTCCAACTGCAAAGTGAAGATGAGGCCGCCGTCAGTGTTGGCCTTGCTCATATTGGAAATGAAGTTTCCCAAGGAGTAGACTATGATGTGCTGTTCGGTACCGTTGGTACGTAGTTCCATCGGTTGAATGACGTGAGGGTGTGAACCGATAATATGTGTTACGCCTTGTTGGAGCAACCAGTTGGCCAGTTCGCGTTGCTCACGGTTGGGAAGGGACTGATATTCCTCTCCCCAATGCATGCAGGCAATAATGGCATCCGGTTGGCGTGCCTTGGCACTTTGGATATCTTGCAGGATGGTATTCTTATCAATATAGTTTACGATATTGGGAGAGGTAGCCTTGATACCATTGGTGCCGTAAGTATAGTTGAGTAGGGCAATGCGAAAGCCGTTTCTGTTGATGAACAGGGGATAGCGTTGCCTGCGCTCCGACAGATTCTTGTAGGTGCCTGCGTAACGAATACCGGAGGAGTCAAGCAATTGTATGGTACGCTCCATTCCCTTTTTTCCACGGTCCAGAAAGTGGTTGTTGGCTGTCAGTAAAATATCGAATCCGGCGTCCTTTATGGCCTGAAGATATTCATCGGGGGCGCTGAACATAGGATAGCCCCGATAGGGCCTGCCCCCCAATGTGACTTCCAGATTTCCTATGGCGAGGTCTGCCTGGGATATTTGCTCTTTTATGAGGGAGAAGCAGGAGGAGTAGTCATATTTTCCTTCAGATACATGTGCAGCGTCTATTTGTGCCTGGTGCTGCATCAGGTCGCCGACAAATAATAGCGTAATCCTTTCCTGCGAGGAAAGGGTTACGCTATACAGTAGGACAACAATGAAGACGGCGAGCGTTTTCATCGCCTTGTTATTGGTAGATTGCTTTCTTGCCGGCGAGCAATGTATTCTTCATAAGGGAAACGATGGTCATGGGACCTACGCCTCCCGGTACGGGGGTAATGAATGAACATTTGGGAGCTACTTCGTCGAATTTCACATCACCGGTCAGCTTGAATCCGGATTTCTTGGAGGCATCGGGCACACGGGTAGTACCTACATCGATAACGACAGCGCCTTCCTTGACCATTTCCGCCTTAACAAAGTTCGGTTGTCCCAACGCAGCAATGATGATGTCCGCTTCCTGGCATTCCTTTACCAGGTCTTTGCTGCGGCTGTGGCATACGGTCACTGTGGCATCGCCGGGATAAGCCTTCTGCATCATCAGGGCAGCCATGGGTTTGCCGACAATGTTACTGCGTCCCAATACCACGCATTTCTTGCCTGAAGTCTCTATCTGATAGCGCTTCAGCAGTTCGAGGATACCGTTGGGAGTAGCGGATACATAGCAGGGAAGGCCAATGGACATCCGTCCCACGTTGATGGGATGAAAGCCGTCCACATCCTTGCGGTAGTCGATGGTTTCAATCACTTTCTGCTCGGAGATATGCTTGGGCAAGGGAAGCTGTACGATGAAACCGTCCACATCCGCATCCTCGTTCAATTCGCGTACCTTGGCGAGCAGTTCCTTTTCGGTAACGTCTGCCTCGTAACGGATAAGTGAGGACTTGAATCCGCAAACTTCGCATGCTTTTACTTTGGCGGCAACGTAGGTTTCGCTACCTCCATCGTGTCCTACAAGAATGGCGGCCAGATGCGGGCGTTTACCCCCACGAGCCACTATCTCGGCTACTTCTGCTGCAATCTCTTGCTTTACTTGCTCTGAAATTGCTTTTCCATCAATCAGTGTCATAGGCTGTTATCTTATCTTTTAAGTTTCGGCATCATCTTACCCATCTTGCTGCCAGTGACCATCTTCATCATCTTGCGGGTCTGGTCAAACTGTTTCAGCAGGCGGTTTACTTCCTGAATATTCGTACCACTACCTTTGGCAATGCGCTGGCGGCGTGAACCGTTCAGAATGGCCGGATTGCTGCGTTCTTCCGGAGTCATGGAGTAGATGATGGCTTCAATGCTCTTGAAGGCATTGTCGTCAATGTCTATATCCTTGATGGCTTTGCCTACGCCCGGTATCATGGAGGCAAGTTCCTTCAAGTTACCCATTTTCTTGATTTGTGCAATCTGGCTCAGGAAGTCGTTGAAGTCGAACTGGTTCTTGGCAATCTTCTTTTGCAGGCGTTTGGCTTCTTCCTCGTCATATTGTTCCTGCGCACGTTCCACCAAAGATACGATGTCACCCATACCGAGAATACGGTCGGCCATACGTGAGGGATGGAACTGGTCGATGGCATCCAGCTTTTCACCGGTACCTACAAACTTGATGGGCTTGTTTACCACCGAACGGATAGAAAGGGCGGCACCACCGCGGGTATCACCATCCAGTTTGGTCAATACTACACCATTGAAGTCGAGCCGTTCGTTGAATTCCTTAGCGGTATTCACTGCATCCTGACCGGTCATTGAATCCACTACGAACAGAATCTCGTCCGGATTGATGGCCTTCTTGATGGCGGCAATCTCGTTCATCATCTCCTCATCCACTGCCAGACGACCGGCTGTATCGACAATTACAAGGTCGTAACCTTTGGCTTTGGCTTCTTGGATGGCATTTTGGGCAATGGCTACCGGATTTTTGCTGTCCGGTTCCGAGTACATCGGTACGTCAATCTGTTCAGCCAGTACACGCAACTGCTCGATAGCGGCAGGACGGTACACGTCACAAGCCACCAATAACGGCTTTTTGTTCTTCTTGCTCTTCAGCATGCGGGCCAGCTTTCCGGAGAAAGTTGTTTTACCGGAGCCTTGCAAACCGGACATTAGGATAATGGCAGGCTTGGAGTCGAGGTTTATTTCAGAAGTCTCGCCGCCCATGAGCTGGGTCAGTTCATCGTGCACGATTTTTACCATCAGCTGGCTGGGCTTAACGGCTGTCAGCACGTTTTGTCCCAAGGCTTTTTCCTTAACGGTATCGGTGAAGTTTTTGGCTACCTTATAGTTCACGTCGGCATCCAAAAGTGCCTTACGTACGTCTTTCAGGGTTTCCGCAACATTGATTTCGGTGATTTTGCCCTCACCTTTCAAAATTTTAAACGACCTTTCAAGTCTCTCGCTTAAATTATCGAACATAGTATCTAATTACAATTACTAAATTACAAATTACTCTTATTGAGGCGCAAAAGTACAAAAAATCCCTTTAACTGCCTTCTTTTGAAGCAGAATATTATTGAAGACTTGCAGCGGGATGGGCGAAAAGAATGGAAGTGCCGGTCAAGGCACTGATAATCATCTATATTATTCTGTTTTTTTTAGTTCTTTTTGCTTACTTTCTATTGATTATGTCTCTGGTGCAGGGTCCTTCGTGGTTGGGATATCCCGGTGCGTGGCTGCGCCATCTCTTGTCGGCTTCAACTTTCAGGCTTCGGTAGTCGTCCTGTGTGCGGCGGATGTAGTCGTCCAGCAGTGCCCGGTGCTCGGCCAGAATCTTTGAGTATTTGGGGTCATGGGCAAGGTTTCGTCTTTCTCCTTTATCCTTCAGCATATCATACAGTTCTTCCCCGTTGCCTTCCAGATAGTGTGTGTATTTGTATCTGGGACTGCGTATCATCCGTCCCGGGCTGACGGTCACTTCGTATTCACTGTGCCATTCGGAGGCTGCATAGGGGTGCTGTCTCTTTTGCTTCTCGCCTTTCAGGAAAGGGGCAAGGCTGATGCCGGGCTTGGAGGAAGGCACCGGAATGCCTGCCAGTTCACAGAGAGTGGGCAGCAGGTCGATAGTGGGTTGGGTCAGTAAATCTTCCACCGGTTTTTGACGGGGATGAATACCGGGACCGGCTATGATGAAGGGCACATTTGTCATTTCTTCGTAAAAGCTGACCTGCTTGGTTACCATGCGGTGTGACCCCATTCCGTCTCCGTGGTCTGCCAGTACAATGACAATTGTATTTTTGCCGGCGGGAGTGGAGTAGAGGGCTTCCAGTACACTCTCTATCTGTCTGGCCACTATCCGCGTGTAATGCTGGAAGGCAGCGACGTAGTGCCGGTAATTGCCCTCGTTCCAGTGGGCGGCTTGCATCATCCTCCGGTGGCTGCAGCAGATGTACTGAATGGGCAACGGAAGTTTTTCCCAGTCTTCCACTTCAAAGTTTTCGGGTAGTAGCGGGAGTGAGGTACTGATGGGGCTATCTATGTGCTCCCCTTTATTTTCGCCTACATATCCGCAGATATTGTGCGGGTTTTGGAAATCGGCTATGCAGATGAAAGGTTCTTGCGGCGGATTGCTGAGATAGGCCACGGCATCCTCGCAGGTTCCTACATCCAGAAAGCTGTCATTGTTGACGGGAAATTCGGGGTCGGTGAAGGGCTTGGCAACCGGTTCCTTGTGGCGGAATCCCCTTAGAGAACCCATGTCATGGGTTTTGCCAAAGTGGACGGCCTCATAACCGTTGGCGGTGAAGAGGCTTCCCAGGGTCGGAATGCTGTCGGGTAGCGGAGGATTGATGTGTTCGGCCGAGTTGGAACGTACATTGGTTTGATGCGGCATCAGTCCGCTCCATAAGGCAGCGCGTGACGGTTGGCTGAGGGGGCATCCCACGTATGCGTTGGCAAATGTTACACCTTGGGAGGCAATTCGGTCTATAGGTGGAGTGCAGCTGGGGTCGGCACCGTATGCGCCTACTACCCGCTGGGTCAGATGGTCGCATTGGATAATAAGAAAATTGGGCGATTGCTGTGCCATTACCGGAAAGCTGCACAATGCCATTCCCATAAAAGAGTGAATCGTTTTCATCAGATTTGGATTTTATTTGTTCAAGGTTATTGTATGGTGGCAAATGTATGAAAAAACGGATATAAAAAAAGCTTCCACCTACGTTTATGAACGTAAATGGAAGCTTTTGTACAATATCTGTATGCAGTTGCTGTTAACTGTTCATGCTCATCAGGAATTCGTCGTTGTCTTTGGTCTTCTCCAGACGGTCTTTTACGAAGTCCATGGCTTCTATCGGATTCATGTCGGCAAGGTACTTGCGGAGAATCCACATGCGGTCCAGTGTCTGCTTGTCTTGCAGCAGGTCGTCGCGGCGGGTGCTGGAGGCAACGATGTTGACAGCCGGGAAGATACGCTTGTTGGACAAGTTGCGGTCGAGCTGCAATTCCATATTACCCGTACCCTTGAATTCTTCGAAGATAACCTCGTCCATCTTTGAGCCAGTGTCAATCAAGGCAGTGGCAAGGATGGTCAGTGAACCGCCGCCCTCGATGTTACGTGCTGCACCGAAGAAGCGTTTGGGCTTATGCAATGCGTTGGCATCCACACCACCGGAAAGCACTTTGCCGGAAGCCGGGGATACGGTGTTGTAGGCACGTGCCAGGCGGGTGATGGAGTCGAGGAAGATGACAACATCGTGTCCGCATTCCACCATGCGTTTTGCTTTTTCAAGGACGATGCCGGCAATCTTCACGTGGCGTTCTGCCGGTTCGTCGAAGGTAGAGGCGATTACTTCCGCATTGACGGTACGCGCCATGTCGGTAACTTCCTCCGGGCGTTCGTCGATGAGCAGCATAATCATGTAGACTTCCGGATGATTGGCGGCAATGGCGTTGGCAATGTCTTTCATCAAGATGGTCTTACCGGTTTTGGGCTGTGCCACAATCAAGGCACGCTGGCCCTTACCGATGGGGGCAAACAAGTCTACGACACGGGCCGACATAGAGTCGGAGTATCCACCTTTGCAAAGCTTGAACTTCTCGTCCGGGAAGAGGGGGGTGAGGTGCTCGAACGGTACGCGGTCGCGTACGAAAGCCGGGTCACGTCCGTTTATTTTGGATACTTTTACCAGCGGGAAGTACTTTTCGCCTTCTTTCGGGGGACGGATTACGCCTTCTACCACATCACCGGTTTTCAGGCCGAACAATTTGATTTGTGATTGTGATACGTAAATATCGTCCGGTGAGGACAAATAGTTGTAATCGGAGGAACGGAGGAAGCCGTAGCCATCCTGCATGATTTCCAGTACACCGGTTCCGGTGAGGATGTCATCGAATTCGTACGTCTTCTCGCGTTCTATTACGGGTTTGCGTTCCGGAGCGGCGGGATAGTTCTCTCCGTTGTTATACGGTTGTGCAGGGCGCTGCTGCACGGGGCGCTGTTGGTTATAGCCACCGTTGCGGTTGTTATTGTTGTTGTTATTGTATGGGTTGTTGTTGTCGCGGGCGCGGAGGCGCGGGCGTTGTGGCTGTTGCGGTTCGGCTGGGGCAGCGGCAGGAGTGGGAGTGGGAGTGGCGGGAGTTTCTGCTTTGGTCGCTTCGAATTTGCCGATGAGTTCGGATGGCAATTCTATTTTTTCCGTAGGGAGGTCTTCAATGGGGATGAAGTCATCTGCCGCTTCGGCCAAGATAGGGCTTTCGTCCGGTACGATATTCTTTTCTGCTTTGGCTTCTGCCTGAGGTTCTGTTTTCGGAGCTTTAGCCTCGAAATTCAATTCCGGTTCGGCAACCTTCGGGGTTTCTGTTGCTTGGGGTGCAGCAGTCTCTTCCTTTACCTTGCGGGGGCGTCCCGGTTTGCGTTTGGGTACGGCGGCTTCTTTGGCTGGCGCCGGCGTTGCAGCTTCTATGGTCGGTTCTTGGGGTGCTTCCACAGTTTTGGGTTGTTCTTTCGCAGCCGGTGCTTCCTCTGTTTTGGCTTTGGTGAGGTCTCCGTTTTTATTGGCTGAGAACACTTTGTCGGCACCTTCCTTTTTTACGGTCTTTACAGTGACGCGCGAGCGTTTTTGCTTTTCCCCTTTACGCTCTTCCTTCAGCTTGTCGGCGGCAACTTTCTTGGTAGCGCCTGCGATAGCTTGTTCGTCAAGTATCTTGTAAACAAGTTCTTCTTTTTTGAGTGAGTCTGTTTTTTTTATACCCAGTTCTTGGGCAATAGTTTGTAGTTCCGACAAATTTTTGTCGTTCAGTTGAATGATGTTATACATACAGTATATATGTGAATGGTTTAAAATTTACTTTTATTGAAAGGCATAAGTGCACAGTTGCAGTTGTTGTAGGAAGCAACTTGGGCAAGTTTACCTTGTGATATATGATTTATATGGGATATTTATTATTGAACCGGAAATCTGATAAACAATTCTTGCCACAGCAAGAAGTCGCAGAATGTTTCAACGGTGCAAAGGTAATAAATATTTTTGGTTTCATAAACAAATCATCTTTTTTTTAAATTTAAAACTTTATCTTTGCTGTATTAACAACAACATGAAGGATTGGTTTATGAATATAGATGAAGTACAGTTGATAACTTTTTCACCTACTTGTACCTCTAAACAAGTGGGAGAGGCAATTGTTCACGGAACGGGAATTTCGTCTGTCTCCAAAGTGAACCTCACTTTGGAGGCGGCGGGTAAAAGGGAGGTGCCTTCCCATGCTTTGGCGGTCATCACGGTGCCCGTATATGGCGGTCATGTGGCTCCTTTGGCATTGGAGCGGATGAAGGAGCTTCATGCTGACGGTGCACCTGCCGTGGTTGTGGTGGTGTACGGCAACCGGGCCTATGAGAAGGCTTTGGTGGAATTGGATGCTTTTGTCACGAAGTTGGGCTTCAAGGTAATTGCAGGTGCTACGTTTGTAGGAGAGCACTCTTATAGCAGTGAGAAATATCCGGTGGCAGCCGGACGTCCGGATGCGGACGACTTGGAGTATGCAAAGCTTTTTGGTGAAAAGATACGTGCTAAAATTGCGGCGGCCGAAGATATGGAGAAACTGTATGGGGTGGATGTGACCCGTATCCAGCGTCCGCGCCAGCCTTTCTTCCCGTTGCTCCGCTTTTTGCGCAGAGTCGTCAAGTTGCGTAAGAGTGGGGTGCCTATGCCCCGTACTCCGCAAGTGGATGCGGAACGTTGTACGCATTGCGGATATTGCGTGAAGCATTGTCCTGCAGGAGCCATTATAAAAGGAGACGAGTGCAATACGGTTGCAGAGAAATGCATCAAATGTTGTGCTTGTGTGAAAGGCTGTCCGCAGAAGGCGCGCACGTATGACACGCCGTTTGCCGTATTGCTTTCCGATTGCTTCAAGAAACAGAAGGAGGACAGAATCATTCTGTGATGGCTACTGGTCGATGGTTGATACGACCAACACTTTCCGGGTTTTTTCGTCTATTCTGAAACGGTTGTCCACCCGTTCTCCCACCAGCCAGATGATGTCATCTCCACAGCAAAGCACCCATTGCCGTTCTTTGCGCAGAAGGGAGAACTTGCGGTCGGTCAGGTAGTCGCTTACCTTCTTCCGGCCTTTCATGCCGAAGGGCACGAAGCTGTCTCCCTGCCTGCAAAGGCGCAGTGATAGGGGATGCTGGAGTTTGTCGGCATCAAAGCAGGCGGTAGCTTTGTCGCGTGGAATCATGAAATCCGGTGCATAGGGATGCTCTTTCATTTCCAATAACGGCTTTACGGCTTCCTGTACGGGTTCTATCAACAACGAGCCGCGGTCTTTGATGACACGCCAGCCGGGGGTGGCAAAGACTTTGCCGGGCTGTCCGTCCAATGTCCGGCAGATGTCCCTTACTTGTGCGGCGTTGAATCCAAGCGGATGCAGAATTTCAAATAAGACCGTTTCCGGTGCCGCTTCTTGGCTCAGGGCGCCGATACTTATGCCTTCCGGTGTCTTGACTCGCAGTTTGGCTTCTTCTATACCTATATTATATATAGAGGCGGCATCGTCCAGATGCTCTGCCGTTTTGAGGATGCTTTCCTTGACGGAGGGGTTTATCTCCTGCATCATGGGAAGCAGGTTCAAGCGTATTTTGTTGCGGGTATATTCGTCCTGCAGATTGGTGCTGTCCGTCACGTAGGCTTGCCCGATACTTTCCAGATAACCGACGATTTCCTTTCTGTCCAGGCAGAGCAAGGGGCGGACTATATGTCCGTTTCGGGGGCGTATACCCCGCAATCCGTTGATGCCGGTACCGCGAATCAGATTGAGCAGCAATGTCTCTACACTGTCATCTTGATGGTGGGCGACGGCAATGACAGCTGCACTGCATGCTTCCCTTGTTTTTTCGAACCACGCGTAGCGCAATTCCCTTGCAGCCATTTCGATGGAGATATGCCGTTCCTTTGCTTCCTGCTCCGTGTTGAAGTGGACGGTGTGCAGCGTCACCCGGTGCTCCAGGCAGAGCTGGCGTACAAAGTGCTCGTCGCGGTCGGATTCCGCTCCGCGCAGATGGAAGTTGCAATGGGCGGCTTCGCATGTGTATCCCAGGCTGAGGAGCAGGCGCAGCAACGCCACGGAGTCCGCCCCGCCGCTCAGTGCCACAAGTATCTTGTCGTCCAGCGAGAAGAGCTTGTGGCGCTCGATGTATTGTACTACCTTCTGCATATTCAACTATAGAGTGGTGCAAAGATAGTGCAAACGATTTTTATTGCCATATCTGCAAGTATCTATTTTCAGAATCTCTATCGGCTAAGGTCGTATTTGCTAAAAGCTAATCTTACCACAGCTGTGTTTTATGCATACCACACCTTTGTTCTTTTCTTACCACAGCTGTGGTAAGAAAAGAACAAAGGTGTG